>Ga0247825_10000022_pt1 | contig 90139 bp, 91 predicted proteins | sample 13C_Vanillin_Day_FD_194413 | JGI IMG/M metagenome (GOLD analysis project Ga0247825, IMG submission 194413) | Soil microbial communities from agricultural site in Penn Yan, New York, United States - 13C_Vanillin_Day48 | ecosystem: Environmental > Terrestrial > Soil > Agricultural land | place...
TGCAGACTATAAACGGTGTGGGCGGCTCGACGCAGTTCGCGCATAGCCGGCCATCGTATCGCAAGCCTCCTGAAGGCTTCGCCTGAAGGCGAGGGGTTTCACCCATCCCAGACAGGGACTCTAAGCGGGACATTTGCAGCGATTTGCAAACATGCCCGTTTTCTGACCACTCGGTCATTTTGCAAATCGTTTTCGGATCGCGGAAGGTCTTACAACGTAGCGGTTGAATTGGTCGGGGCGAGTGGATTTGAACCACCGACCCCTCGGTCCCGAACCGAGTGCTCTACCAGGCTGAGCCACGCCCCGACAAGGCGGTCAATCAAAACGGCATTGGGTAATTGGATAATCTGGTAATCGGGTAATTCATGGGCCATTGTAACAATCAATTACCCGATTACCAAATCACCCGATTACCCGATTCATTCATCGTTTGGTGAGGTTCTCTGCGCTGACCACGAGTTCTTCGACCGCCGTCAACGTTTGGTGCGCTGTCAGATCCGGATGCAGCGGCGTCACCGAGATATACCCGTCCCGTACGGCCTGATAGTCGGATCGATCGTGCGGCTGCCACTCATCCTGCCCTTCTTCGATCCAGTAGTACGCCTTGCCTTTCGGATCGAGCCGCTCCCCAACCGAGGTGATGTGGTTCCGCGCCGCCTGCACCGTCACCCGGAAACCCTTCGGGCGCCCCGGCGGAACGTTCACGTTCAGAAACGTCCGCGGCGGAAGCGGCCGCTGCAGCATCCCTTCGGCGAGCAGCAGCGCCGCTCTCGCCGAGGAGCGAAAATCGTACTCCGCCGTCGTCCCCTTGAGCGAGACGGCCATCGACGGCACGCCGAGGAGCGCCCCTTCGAACGCACCGGACACGGTGCCCGAATAGGTCACGTCGTCGCCGAGGTTCCAGCCTTTGTTGACGCCGGATACCACGAGATCCGGCAGGCCGCCGTACACCTGGGCAACCGCCAGGTTGACGCAGTCGGTCGGCGTACCGTCCACCGAGAACGTGTGGTCTCCCACGGCCTCGAGGCGCAGCGGACGCCGGAGCGTCAACGCGTGCCCGATCGCGCTGGCTTCGAGCACGGGCGCGACGATGGTCACCGCGCCGAGAGGACGGAGCGCGTCGGCAAGCGCGATAATCCCCTCCGACCGATAGCCGTCATCGTTCGTCACGAGAATCCTTCTCATGCGGTCGATTGATTATAGCGAACAGCAGCGCCGTAGCGACGAGAGCCAGCGCGCTGCCCAGACCGAATGCCGCGGCCGCGCCGAATATCGTCCAGACGAACCCGAAGAGCAGACTCGCGGCCAACGCGCCGAGCCCGGTGACCGCGTTATACACGCCGAACGCGAAGCCAAGGCGCTCGGCGGGGGCCAGGTCGGCCACGAGCGCCCTTTCGGCGCCTTCGGCAAAACCATAGTAGACGCCGTACAGGAGAAACCACGCAAACAGCATCTCAATCGTCGTGCTCAACGCGAAACCGGCGTACACCACCGCATATACCAGCCACCCCGCCGTGATCACCGCGCGGCGACCGATGCGATCGGACCAGCCTCCGCACATGATTGAAACCGCCGCCTTGACGAGATGCAGCGCCGCCCACATCAGCGGAACATTCTTCACCGTGCCCGCGGCGTCGGTCAGCCGGAGCAGCAGGAATGCATCCGTGGAGTTGCCGAGCGTGAACAGCAGCAGCACCAGCATGAAGGAGCCGAACGACCGTGGAAGCGGGATCGGAGCATCGGCTCGTCCAGCAAGGGTCCGGCTGTCGCTCGACCCGGGCGAGCCCTCGGGCTCGGGGACCAGAAACAACAACGCCACGGCCACGACACCGGGAACGATCGTGAGCGCGAACAGCAGGCGATATCGTTCCGGATAGAAGTACAGGAACAGCGACGCAAGCACCGGACCGACGACGGCGCCGAGGTGATCCATGCCGCGGTGAAACCCGTACACCTTTCCGCGTGACGCGGAGGTGGCCCATGCCGCAAGCATCGCGTCCCGTGGCGCCGTGCGAATGCCCTTGCCGACCCGATCCAGCACGCGTACCGCGAATACCCCCGTCCACACCGTGGCCGCGGCCACGAACGGACGCGACAGCGACGAGATGGTGTAGCCGGCGATGACCAGCGGACGCTTGTGCCGCCAACGGTCGGCGAGCTGGCCGGCAAAGATCTTGAGGAGGCTGCTTGTCGCTTCGGCGGCGCCTTCAATGACGCCGATCGAAATGGCGCTGGTGCGGAGGATCCGGGTGAGAAAGAACGGCAGCAGCGGATAGACGGCCTCGGTCGCCGCATCGGTGGCGAGGCTCACCCAACCCAGGAGCCACACAGGACGCGGAAGGTTCGAACTGAATCGCCCCAATCAACAGGTCGTCAGTCTTCAACCGATCTGAGGCCTCATTGGCTCCGCTTATACGGGGCGACCGGGCCGCCGGGACCGACACCGATGAAGATGACGTCCGGATCGCCCTCCTTGGCGCGGTAAACCGGAAACCCGTGATAGTCGCCGATCTGAACGAAGCGTTCCGTCGAGAACGGGGCCGCCGCCCCCGCGCTGTACCACCGGGCATCGCCGTACATCAGCCAGACACCGTTTGGCGTGCCGGGTGGAGGCACCGATCCAATCGTGACGTGGCGAGCTTCGGGCGGCTCCGAGGAGGCAATGGGGGTCACGACCGGTTCTGACAGCGTCACGGTCTGGAACGTGTCAGCCACCAGGTAGGGCGGTGCAAAAGGAGACGTGGCTTCACCGTCACGCTGAATCGGGAACGACGGGGTTCGAGTACCGACCGTACCGGCCAGCACGCCGTCGCGGGGCCGTTCGTAGGGCCGGACGAGATTGCCGCCGATGGGCACGAAAATGAGCGTAAATGGCGACAGCGTCCCATCTTGATACAGCGGCACGCCCTCGAACGTCCCGCTGCGCGTCATCAGGTTGCCGTCGAAGAAAACGGTCGGCCCCACGGGGTAGTAGAGCGCCCCGCCATAGGCAATCGGTTCGCCAAGAACCTGCCAGGGCGCGCTTGCCGCCGTCACCTGCGGATACGGCGTCGGACGGACGAGCATTTGCGCCGAGCCCGCATCGGGCCACAGCAGCACGAATACGACCATCCAACCGGCCATCTGGCTTCGCATACCAACCCTCCAGCTGCCAGACCGATGTCAGGCGTCGTGCCACTGTAAGATAGAAGGAGTCCCGTGTCTACACTGGCTGAGCTGCTCGCGCAAACGACGCGCGAGGGCACTCTCTACGACGAGCTGCCCGACGGACGGCTGCGCTGCCACGCCTGCGGGCATTGTTGTCCGCTGCCCGAGGGAGCCGTCGGAGTGTGCAAGGTCCGTTTCAATCAGCACGGCCGACTGCGCGTGCCGTGGGGATACGTGGGCGGCGTCCAGTGCGATCCGATCGAGAAGAAACCGTTCTTCCATGCCCATCCCGGGGCCCGGGCGTACAGCTTCGGAATGCTCGGGTGCGACCTGCACTGCGGCTACTGCCAGAACTGGGTGACGTCGCAGGCGCTGCGCGATCCGCGGGCCGTGGCCCCGCCGCTCGAGGCAACGCCCGACGCGTTGGTTGAGGACGCACTGCGCTGTGGCGCCCATGCCGTCGTGAGCACCTACAACGAGCCGCTCATCACCAGTGAGTGGGCGGTCGCCGTGTTCAAGGCAGCGAAGGCCGCCGGGCTCATGACGGGATACGTCTCGAACGGCAACGGCACTCCGCAGGTGCTCGAGTACCTGCGGCCGTGGACCGACCTCTACAAAGTCGATCTCAAGAGCTTCGACGATCGGCACTACCGCCAGCTGGGAGGCCGGCTCGAACCGATCCTCGATACGATTCGCCGGCTGCACCAGATGGACTTCTGGGTGGAGATCGTGACGCTGCTCATTCCGGGCTTCAACGACTCTCTCGACGAGCTGACGCGGCTCGTCGAATTCGTCGCCAGCGTTTCGCCCGACATCCCGTGGCATGTGACGGCGTTTCACGCCGACTACAAGATGGCCGATTCGTCGAATACCACGCCCGAGATGCTGCTGGCCGCGGCTGAGCTCGGCCGCGCGCGCGGCCTTCGGCACGTATACGCCGGCAACTTGCCCGGCCGCGTCGGCCGCCTCGAGAACACGTACTGCAGCGGCTGCGGCGAGCTGCTCGTCGCGAGGTACGGCTACTTGATCCGCCACTATCGGGTGACCGAGACCGGACGCTGCCCCGCCTGCGGCGTCGAAGTGCCCGGCCGGTGGGGAGGCATCAACTGATGCTGGATGCCCACAATCGCCCTCTGCGGAATCTGCGACTGTCGGTGACGGACCGCTGCAACCTGCGCTGTGCGTACTGCATGCCGGAGAAGGATTACGCCTGGCTGCCGCGGGAGGACATGCTGCGGTTCGAGGAAATCAGCAGGCTGGTGGACGTCTTCATCACGCTCGGCGTGGACAAGCTTCGCCTGACGGGCGGCGAACCGCTGTTGCGCCGCGACCTCCCCGTTCTTGTCCACATGCTCGCGGCCAAACCAGGCTTGACGGATCTCGCCCTGACCACCAACGGCGTGTTGCTGGCCGATCAGGCCCAAGAGCTGCGAACATCAGGGCTCGGTCGGGTCACCGTCAGCCTCGACTCGCTTCGCGCGGACCGATTCCAGAACCTGACGCGCTTCGATTCCCTCGACGCGGTGCTCGACGGCATCCGAGCCGCGACGCGCGTATTCGGTCGGCTCAAGATCGACAGCGTGATTATCCGCGGCGTCAACGACGACGAGCTGTCGAATCTGATTGAATACGGTCGGTCCACAAACGCCGAAGTGCGCTTCATCGAATACATGGACGTCGGCGGTGCGACGCGGTGGGCGCCAGCCGACGTCGTCTCCCGCCGCGAGATGCTCGACACGCTGCGAGCGCGCTACGGTGCCGTCGAGCCGGTCGTCGAATCCTCCTCGGCCCCGGCCGACCGCTTTGCTCTGCCGGATGGCACGGTGTTCGGCATCATTTCGTCCACGACCGATCCCTTCTGCGGCAGCTGCGACCGCAGCCGCTTGACGGCAGACGGGCTGTGGTACCTCTGTCTCTATGCCGCCCAGGGCGTCGATCTTCGCGCGGCCTTGCGCGCCGGCGCAACGCCCGACGACCTGGGCGCACGCATTTCCGCCCTGTGGCGACAGCGCACCGACCGTGGCGCCGAAGAACGGCTGGCTCTCGGCGAACGTCGGGCGTTCGTTCCGCTGACAGACCTCCGGAAGGATCCTCATCTCGAGATGCACACGCGCGGCGGGTGACAACCGGCCGCAGCAGGCTTTGCCGATGAGGTGGAGCTCCTCGTTCGGCTTGATTCTTCTGGATTTGTCGATTATCCGCCGGTACTGCCGCGTCGAAGGGATCGATTCAGGAGCTAGATCGGCGAGACCTGGTCCTGAAGGTTCTGGACGAGGCGGTGGAGAAACAGACCGACGTCGGTGACAAGCCCGATCGTCTGAGAGGATCCACGGTCCGCAAGCTTGGTGACCACGGCGGGATTGATGTCGACGCACACCATTCGTACCCACGCCGGCAGCATGTTGCCCACTCCGATGCCGTGCAGCATGGTCGACAACACGATCACCAGTTTCACGTCGCCGAGCGCCTCCGCATACCGGTCCTGCGCGATCCGCAGATCCATGATCGTATCGGGGATCGGCCCGTCATCTCGGACGCTGCCCGCCAGCACGTACTTCACGTTGTGCCGGATGCACTCGAACATGATGCCCGACGTCAGGACGCCTTCCGCCACCGCCGGCGCCAGCCCGCCGGCGCGGCAGATGGTGTTGATGGCGCGCATGTGATGGCGGTGCCCGCCGTGAATCGCTTTCCCGGTTTCGAGGTCCACGCCGAGCGAGGTGCCAAACAGCGCAAGCTCCACGTCGTGGACCGCGAGCGCGTTTCCAGACAGCAGGACGTCGACATACCCAGCCCTGATCAGCTCGCCGAAGTGAGCACTCCCGCCCGTGTGAACCAGCACCGGTCCGGCGACGAAAGCAATCTTGCCGCCGGTGCGCCGCACGTCGGCCATCATGGCCGCGATGCGCGCCACCCCGACTTCCACCCGTCGTTCCGACGAGATCTCGTTCGTCATGAAGGCGAATCCGAGACGGTCGCGCTCCTGGAACTCCGGGACCGCGCTCACGCCCTCGACCCCGCAGACCACCAGGTCGCCCTTTCGCACGTCGCGGAGCTTCCGGCACAGCGCGCGGCCCTGTTCGATGACGATGACCGAATCCATCCGCTGCCGCTCGACTTCCAACCAGCGTCCGCCGTGGCGCACGAGCGTCTTGAGGTTCGTCGTCGAATAAAAATCGTCGGGAACGCAGCCGTCGCGATCGGCCGCACGGCTGATGGCGTCCGTCACGCCGGCCACGCGGCAACCGAGGGAGACGAGCTCCTCGAGCACCCGCCGGAGCCCGTCGTCGGACCTGGCGGCGATACGCATCGAGATCGAGGATGGTTCGTCGTTGGTCCGGCCGATCGTAAAGCGCAGCACCTCGAACGACGCGTCCCACTTGATGACGGTGTCGAAGATGACGTTGAGCAGCTGCGAATCGATCAGGTGGCCTTCGGCTTCGACCACCTGGCTGTGCACATCGTGTTCGGTCATGTCGTCAGCGAAGAATCGGAAGGGCGAGCGGGGGTTCCACGTGGAAATCGAGAGACCCGATATCAGCGAGCGCCCGATTCAGAACCGACGACGAGCAGGCCTCGAGCGTCGCGACGAAGGGCAGGCGGTCCTTCCGATACCGCGGCAGCTGAACGACCGCCTCGACGTTGATGTCGTGACGCGCAAACACGGCGAAGATGTCAGCCAGAATGCCGGGGCGATCCTTCACCGTGAAGCGGACATAGTGCGGCGCGACGAACTCGTTCGACACCTCATGCACCGGCGTGGCAGCCGACTCGGTCACGGCGGAATCGACCGCCGCGCTGCTGCCGGTCTGCCGGCGGATCGACAGCAGATCGGACACGACCGCGACCGCAGTGGGGGCACCGCCCGCCCCAAAACCGGAGAACGACGTCTCGCCCCCGAAGACGCCTCGAACCGTGACCACGTTCTGGCTGCCGTCGATCCGACCGAAGCTCGAATTGAGCGGCACCAGAGCCGGGGTGACGACCGCGAAGACACGTCCATCATCCTGCACGGCGGCACGCGCAATCTGGCGGATGGTACACCCAATCTCGCGCGCATACTGAAAATCGACGCTCTCAATCGCGCGAATGGACTGCCGGGCAATGTCGCCGACGCGAATCGGGCACCGCAGCCCGACGGCCGACACGATCGCCAGCTTCGCGGCCGCGTCGGCGCCATCCACATCCTCGGTGGGATCGGCCTCGGCGAAGCCGGCCGCCTGCGCTTCAGCGAGGGCGTCGGCGAACGGGAGCTCGGCCGACTCCATTCGGCTCAGAATGTAGGCGCAGGTGCCGTTGAGGATGCCGCGAACCTCGACGAGACGGTCGCCCGCCAGCCCTTCGTGCAGCGCGCGCAGCACAGGGATGCCTCCCGCGACCGAGGCCTCGAAACGCAGCTGCTGGCCGCGAGCGCGGGCCAGGTTGCCGAGCTCCGTGCCGTAGTGGGCGATTAGCTGCTTGTTGGCCGTGACGACGGACTTGCCGGCCAGCAGCGCGGCTCGAACCCATTCGTAAGCCGGATGCAGGCCGCCGACGAGTTCGACGACAACGTCCACGTCGCTGGTGAGCACATCGTCAATCTGCTCCGTCCACGTGATCGAAGACGGGACCCAATCGACGCGTTTGCTGGCCACGCCACGGTTGAAGATCTGCTTGAGCTCGACGCGCGGTACGTGTCCCTCGCACAGTATTCTCGCGACCGATTGCCCGACGGTGCCAAAGCCGAGCAGGCCGACGCGAACGGTATCAACGGTCAGCATCACACCCCATACCCGTAACCGGCTTCCTCGCCGCCGCCGGCGAGCCAGTCGTCAGTCTCATTGGCACTATTATCGCGGCCATGCTTCGCGCCGTCACCACCAGCCGCTGCTCCGGGCTGCGGCGAATCCGACGGCTCTCGCGCAGCTCCCGTCCTCGTGCCCTCATCGTCGGTCGCCGCCGGATTATTGCTTGCGAACCCCATGCTTGCCCCCTTCAAAAAACAAAAGGGCCATCACCTTCTTCCAGGTGATGGCCCTTTGTCGATCCTCTCTCGTTCTCTGGCTACATCACCCTGGTTTCAGGTCAACGGCAGTCGAAGACCCAGAACCGGAATAAGGATGGGCGTCAGGCTCAGGACGGGAGACACCATGGGCATGCGGGCGGAAATACTGGACTTCACTCCGGCACGGCTCATGGTAGGTCTTTAGAAGACCACGAATGGCCGCCGCGAGTCAACCGGCCGGTGAAGCCGTGGGCAGTACCGTGCCGGTTCGAAGTGCCGCCAGCAGTTCCTTCATGTCGCGCGGCAGCGGCGCGTCAAACGTCAACGTGCGGCCGGTTGCGGGGTGCTTCACCGTCAAGCGCGAAGCGTGCAGGGCCTGCCGCCCGAAGGATATCGGGCGCAGCTCTGACGGCCCGAACACGTATCGCTGCTCTCCCACGAGGGTATGGCCGCGGAGTCTGGCCTGAATGCGAATCTGATTGCGCTTGCCGGTCACGAGCCGGATCTCGACGAGAGATGTGGACTGGTAGCGCTCGACCACGCGGTAGTCGCTGATCGCCTCCGTGCCTTGGGGATCGCGCGGATGCGTGCGCTTCTGGATCAGCGACCGCTGATCCCAGACCAGGTGGTCGCGCCACGTTCCTGACGGAGGCGTCGGGTGCCCGTACACCACCGCCAGATACACGCGCTCGGGCTCGCGGCGCAGAAACTGCTGTTTGAGCACACCCTGCGCCGCCTGGTGCTTCGCAAAGACCACGATGCCGGACGTGTCCCGATCGATGCGATGCACGGTAAACGGCCGCCGCGTGCGATGCGATCGCAGATGCCGGTCAAGTTGATCGAAGACTGACTCGGCCTGGCTCTTTCGTTCGAGGGGCACAGCCAGCAGCCCCGGTGGCTTGTTGATCGCGATGATGTCGTCGTCTTCGTAGAGGATGTCGAGATCCGCAGTCCGATGGGGGCCCGGCCGCCGCTTCGAGCTGCCGGGTCGGTCCATCCAGGCGCGCACTGAATCACCCTGCGACAACCGTTTGGCGGCGTCCGCGACCGCGGTCTCCGTATCGTTGACGAAAACCTTGCCCCGCTCGATGGCCGCGACCGCGCGGCTTCTGGAGCCGAGACGATCGGCCGCCGCCAGAAACTTGTCGAGCCTCACCCCCACGGCGTCGACGCCGACGGTCCACCGAAGATCGGAAGGACTCAAGGCTGAAGGCTCATGGCTTGCGGCCGCGTTCTGTGTCCCGCAGTACGGCTTGCGCCGCGTGGTAGCCGCACATACCGTGCACGCCGCCGCCGGGAGGCGTCGATGAAGAGCACAGATATACGCCGGCCGCGGCGGTCCGGTAGGTACGCCACGTCGGTCTCGTGAAGAGCTGGCCGAGGTCCATCGTCCCGCCGCCTATGTGCCCGCCTACCAGGTTGGGGTTCAGACGCTCGAGACTCGCGGGCGTCAAGACATGCCGAGCCAGAATGGTGTCCTGAAAACCCGGAGCGTAGCGCTCGATTTGAGCTTCGATACGTCCTGTCATGTCGAGTGGGGATCCATGCGGCACGTGACAATAGCCCCAGGCGACATGTCGGCCGGCTGGCGCACGAGTGCCGTCGGCGACCGTTGGCTGCGTGACCAGCACGAAGGGACGTTCCGGGACGGCGCCGGAACAGGCGGCCACTTCAGCCTGGGCGATCTCGTCCAGCGTCCCTCCTACGTGAACCGTGCCGGCTTCCCGACAGGCGGTCGCCCGCCAAGGAATGGCTTCGGACAAGGCCCAGTCGACCTTGAATACGGCGGGACCGTAACGGTATCGCGACAGCGACGCGCGGTACGCTGCCGGCAAGCGGTCACCGGCCAATCTCAACAGCTGCCTGGGCGTGACGTCGCACACGACACTCTGCCCCGCCCGTACGTCGGCCAGATCCGAAATGTCGCGCCCGGAGATGATGGTTCCCCCTCGTGAGGTGAACTCGGCCGCAAGAGCCTCGGCCAGGCGCGAGGCGCCGCCTTTGACAAATGGCCAGCCGACGGCGTGCGCCATCGCTCCAAGAATCAGCCCTATGGCCGCTGACGGCCGGGCGTCGAGCCTCAACGTCGAGTGCGCGGCAAGTCCGCCGAAGAGCGCCCGCGCGCGGGGGCCGCGAAACCGCCCCATCGCGACATCGAGAGCGGGACGAACTGCGTCGTATCCAAACCGCCACAAGACCCCGGGATGCCGGGGGATGCGGGGAGGCGCCAGCACGTCGTCGAGGAGCGCCTCCCATCGATCGACGAGCGGTGCGAACAGCCGCGTGTATGCGGCCCGGTCTTCGCCGAGATCGGCGGCCGTCTGGTCCACCGATCCTGAGAGGCTCACGGCATCGGTCCCGTCAAGCGGGTGTGCCAACGCCACTGAGGGGTTGGCCCACTCGATGCCATAGGAAGAGAGAGGAACCGACCGGAAGAACGGTGACGCCAGACCAAATGGGTACACTGATGAGCACACGTCGTGCAAGAATCCCGGCAACGTCAGCTCGGCGGTGTGCAATCCGCCTCCCACATGAGGGGCACGCTCGAATACGATGACCGCCCGCCCGGCCCGAGCCAGGCTGATCGCGGCGGCCAGTCCATTCGGTCCCGAACCGACGACGACGACGTTCTGGCGATCGGATGTCATCGTTGTGCCACAGCCGTGTCTGTATACTTTGCAGAGAGAACAGGGTGATCGCGGAGTCGAATGAACACGTTGTCGGCCATTCGCAGATGGATTCTGGCCCTTCTGGCGTTCGGTCTCGTCGGCACGGGAGTCGAGCTCACGTTAACCGAACACTACGAAACCGGATTGCAGGTCATCCCTTTGGTGGTCATCGCCCTGGGGATTTGCGTCGTCGCCTGGCACACGCTGGCGGGTAGTGCTCTGAGCATACGCGTGCTTCGTGGCACGATGGGCGTGTTTCTCCTGGCGGGCATCGTCGGAATGGGGCTGCACTATCGGGGCGGCGCGGAATTCCAGGTGGAAATCGATCCGGCGCAAAGCCGTTGGGAAATATTCAAGAAAGTGATGCGGGCCAAGGCGCCGCCGGTGCTGGCATCGGGCACGATGGTTCAACTGGGTCTCCTGGGACTCCTGTACGTTTACAAGCATCCGGCTCTCGAGCAGGATGTCTGAGAGAGGAGCTCGTCACGTGCGAAACAAATGTGCATTCATCGCCGTCGTCCTGATGGTTCTACTCGGTCCGAGTCCGTCAATCAATGCGCAGGTCGGCAAGGGGCTATTGGACCCCAACGTCGCCACGGAGAAGGATTTGGCGGGGTTGCCCCACATGACACCCGCCATCGTCAAGGCGCTGCTGGCCGAGCGCCCGTTCATGAGCGTCACCGACCTGAACACCTTTCTCGTGGGCCAGAAACTGACGCCGGAGCAGGCGACCGACTTCTATCGGAAGGCGTTCGTTCACGTGAACCTCAACACCGGCACACGCGAGGAAATCATGCTGATACCTGGCGCCGGTACGCGAATGGTCCGCGAGTTCGCCGAGTACCGCCCCTGGAAGGCCTGGGCGCAGTTCGACAAAGAGATCAGCAAGTACGTCGGACAGGCGGAAACCGACCGGCTGAAGCAGTATGTCTTCATCCCCATCGACCTGAACGCGGCGGCCGACGACGTGATTCTGACCATTCCGGGGCTGGGCGCCCGGATGCTGGGAGAGTTCAAGGAATACCGGCCGTGGAAGACGAAGGCTCAGTTTGACAAAGAGATCGGCAAGTATGTGGGCGCCAACGAAACGGCGCGCCTGTGGAGATACGTCGTCATCCAGTAGGGGGAGCCTTCGGGAGCGTCGAGGCGAAGGTCGGGGCCGGGTTCTCCGTGAGACCCGGCCCTTTCGGCTTACTGAGCGGCCGAAGCAGCCGGAGCGGCGGGCGCCAGGGCCTTGACCTGCGCCTCAGTGAACCTGAACTCCGCCGGCTTGTCGAGGCCGTGGCGGATGGAGAAGGGCTTCGACACGTCTATCTTGGTCGCAAATGTAACGACACCGTCAACTTTGTCACCGAGCTTGAGCCTCACTTTGCCCTTAGCGAAGTTGTTGATGTTGGTGGGAGTCCCGGGCGTCGTCGTCCCCCCTTGATCGAGGACGAAATTCGACGTATCCAGCTCTCCGTTGACCTCCACGACGGTCTGAACATAGATCATCGTCTGCTCTTGCGCCCGGGCGCGCATCGAGTAAAGCATCGGCGGCTGGAACAGCACCGGCACCGTCTTGGCGTTGAGGTGCACAATATTGAGCGTGACTTCCTCGCTGACCATCTGCCTCATGTAGTCCTTCATGATCTGAGCGTTGTCCTGGCCGGAGAGGGCCAGCGGCAGGCAGACGGCGAGGGCGGTGACGATAAACAGTTTTCTCATGAAAAGCTCGTGCTCCAGGAAAGTGAAAGCCGTGAAAACGGGCCCGTCGGAATGCGGTAGCCAGTATAGTCGATTTGGCACCTTTGTTCTCGCCGGTCGGTGCCCTGCGCGCGGTCCCCCGGACGCCGGTATGTAACCCGCCCGTATGTAGTTGAAAGCCCGTCGGCTTTCCCCTCCGCAGTGGCTGGCCGGGAATTTGCTCCGGCCCGATCGTGCTTCCGCGTCTCTCGATTGTCGTCGCGTTCACCCAGAGACCGCCCCACCTCGACCGGTGCCTCGACAGTATTGAGGGCGGCAGATATCCGCGCGACTTACTGGAGCTGATCGTGGTGGATAACCGTTCGTGCGCAGAGTCGATACGGATGGCGCGCGAGCACGGCGCGGTCGTCGTGAAATCGACCGGCACGCTGGCCGAGCTTCTCAACGTCGGCGCCCGCGCCGCCCTCGGCGATATCCTGGTCTTCGTCTCGCCAGAATCGGAAGTCGAGGCCGGATGGTTCGATCGGGTGGTGGACGTCCTGACAAATGGCTCTGCGGGATGGCTGGCGCCGGGCAAGATGGCGATCCGGCGCACACCTTTTGAAGCCGTCGGCACATTCGACCCGTCCGGCTTCGTTCGGGCGGACGACGATATCTGTCACCGCTTACGCTTGGCGGGTCATCAGGTTACAGTCGAGAGACAGCCCACCGCGGCGGCCTAGTCTATTAGTCTAGTCACATCAGGCTCGGGGTCAGGGCTCACGGCTGAAGCCGTCAGGCCTGAGCCCGCAGCTGCCCCCGAACATTGAAGCGCACTCTCTGGCGAGAGCGGGCTTTTTGTGTTTTGGGCCGCCGCCGCTCGCCGATCAGGTTTGCCCAAGGACGCCTTTCTCAGCGTAGTAGAACAGGATGTCCACGTTGCCAGGCTCGTGACCCAACGCGCGCAGCAGCAGCGTCACCTGGCCCCGGTGGTGAATGTTGTGGATCGCCGCGTGGTGCAGGATCTCGCCAACTGCCATCACCTTACTGAATGAGAACAGCGGCGCCTTGAATTCGAATCGTCGCGACAAGTCCGCGTTGCTAACGCCGGCGAGGAACACGCGCAGGTTGCGCTCCTGCGTCGCCCAATAGCGGGTGACCGAGTCCAATTATGAACAGATTTACTCGAACAGGCCCAAGCGCCGCACCCGCAAGTCTGAGCGCCAATCATTCAGCTCAATGCGACACTACCCGTAGAACCGTGAGGCGCGGCCCGGCTCAGTCTTCGGTAGCAAGTCGAGGTCATGCCGAGCCCGATGAATCCATGTCAAGGCGGCTTCCCCGGGAACCCTGCCACTTCGCCGTCCCCCGGAGGGGACTGGAATGCGGCCGACACGCTCCGCTGCGGATCGACCATGTTGTGCAACGGCTCGGCGGTTGTTCCCCGAAAAAACCATTGCCGAGTCGGCGCTCGCATCGCAAACTGGGGTGACGCTTGGCGAATCGAGCCGAGATCCAGAGACGCTGATGTTCGACCTGACAAAGCTCAGCGACGACGACTTGCGGGCCGCGCTATTCGATGCGTTGGTCGAACGCCTCGACACAAAAGCCCACGAGGATCCCTCGATCGCCATGGTGAACCGGATGCCGACCGTCTTGGCCGTCAGCAGGCGGGGTAATCTGCTGACGCTGTCGCAGGGCCTCGGCCTATGGCTTTTGCGCGGCGCTCTGAAGTGGAAGGATCGTGGCGAGAGGCCGCGAACCTTCAACGTGAGCCGAGCGACGATTCAGTCCCAGCTGGCCATCACGCCCGACGGCATCTCAGGCACACCCGACGAGATCCTCGACTGGATCGTCGCGATGTTCCTCGAGTGGACCGCTACAGGACAGGAAAGCCGGCCAGCGGTTGCCGAACCCATACAGGAAAGCCGACCGACGGCTGGCATGCAGCACAAACGTCCCGCCCCCTCACGAACCATGCGCGAAAACCGTCCAGCACCGGTCGAAGTCACGGAAGAAAGCCCGCCGAGCCCTCAACCAACCTTACGAACGTACCAGCTGCTGTTCGAGACAGCGCAGCAGGAGCTGAAGGTGGCGAAAGCGCTGCCGGTCGACAGCAGCAGATACTTCTTGATCAGCGCGGGAGTGTCCGTCGCCTTGACCGCTGAAGCGTTCTTCAACGATCTCGGATCGCGCGTGATTCCATCCTGGGGCCAGTTGCAGCGGCTCGATCCGCGTGAGAAAGCGGAGGTGCTCAACATCGAGCTGTTCAATGACAGAGTGGACTGGAGCGTCCGTCCGTTTCGAAGCGTCGCCGCTGCGCTCGGCTTCAGGCGCGCGCTGGCGCATGCTCATGCCGAGACGCTCTCGGTCGACCAGGTGCAGACCGCCGATCGCAGGGAGAACGAGGTACCGCGAACGCGGCGGACTGCCTGGCAGGAACACTGCGACGTCGCGACGATTCAACAGTGGCTCACCGACGTCCGTCTCCTGATCGAGCACTTCTCCAAGGGCCACGACCCGACAGAGGTCGCCGTCGGCGTGATGGAACAACCAGCGCCGAGTTCGTCCGACGCCGCGAGTACGCTCAAGAAACTCCGGACGGGCGACAGCCGGTGAGAAGGCACAACGAGATCGTTATGTCCCATAACTTCAGGGTGGCGTGACGGCCATGCCGGTACGCTCGTCGAACAGGTAAACGCGATCACGGCGGATGCGGATGGCCACCTCGTCATCAATGGCCACCGCCCCATCGGCGGGTACGACGATCCGAGCCGCGCGGCCTGCCATGCCGTCGATCCGGACGTGAAGGAGTGTTGTCGCGCCGAGCGGTTCGACCACCTCCACGCGCCCGACCGCGTCGGCATCGCCGGGTGGCACCAGGCCGATGTCATGGGGTCGCACGCCGACGAGCACTTCGTCTTGATCGAACAGGTTCCTGGTCCCTTCGAGATCGACGGCCAGACCCCGATAGGCCACACGGGTGCCCGCCCCTGTTTGCGCGCAGCTGCACCGCCACACGTTCATCGCAGGCGACCCGAGGAACGTCGCCACGAACACGTTCGCCGGACGCCGAAAGATCTCCAGCGGTGTACCCACTTGCTCCAGTTGCCCGTCGCGCATCACGGCGACCCTCGCTCCCAAGGTCATCGCTTCCTCCTGGTCATGGGTCACGTACACCATCGTGGCGCCGAGCCGCCGGTGCAGGAGCGCCAGCTCGGCGCGTGTGTCGGCCCGCAGCAGCGGGTCGAGGTTCGACAACGGCTCGTCGAGCAGGAACGCCCGTGGCTCGCGCACCAGCGCACGCCCGAGCGCGACGCGCTGCCGCTGCCCCCCGGAGAGCTGTGCGGGTTTGCGATCGAGGAGCGGCTCGATGCCGAGTGTCGCGGCCGCCTGCTGGACGCGATCGCGAATCTCGGCCGCTTCGATGCGCCGCACTCGCAGGCCAAAGGCCAAATTCTCACGGACGCTCTTGTGCGGGTACAGCGCATAGCTCTGAAAGACCATCGCGAGATCGCGGCGCTCGGGGGGCACGCCTGTTACGTCTTCGTCATCGATGAGGATGCGGCCCGATGTCGGGCGCTCGAGCCCGGCAATCAGCCGGAGGACGGTGCTCTTTCCGCTACCTGACGGCCCGACCAGCACGAGCAACTCGCCGTGGCGAATCGCGAGGTTCAGATCGCGCGCGGCGACGTGCCCGTTCGAGTACACCTTATCGAGGTGCTCGATGGTGATCGAGGCCATAGTCCCCCGTCAGCCCTTCACTGCGCCGGCGGTGAGGCCGGCGACGATTCGTCGCTGCGCGACGAGGACGATGGCTGCGACCGGCGCCGTTGCGACGACCGCGGCGGCAAGGATTTGTCCCCACGGGACCTGGTATTGCCCCCGGAACAGTGCGATCGCCACCGGCACGGTGTACCGCTCGGGCCCTAACGTGAACGACAGGGCGAAGAGGAACTCGTTCCAGCAGTACAGAAATGTGAGGATAGCCGTGGTGGCGAGGCCAGGCCACGCCAGCGGCAAGACGATTTCCCGCAAGCTTCGCAAACGCCCGGCCCCGTCCATCGCCGCGGCCTCCTCGAGCTCGGCAGGCAGTTGACGGAAGAACCCGACGAGCAACCAGATCGTCAGCGGCATGGCGAACGTCAGATAAGGCAGCACGAGACCGGGGTACGTGTTGATCATCCGCAACTCGCGCAGCAGCAAATACAACGGTGAGACGATCGAAATTTGCGGAAACATCGACACGGCCAGCACGAACGCGAGCATCACGGTCTTCCCCCGGAACTGCAGCCTGGCCAACGCGTACGCGCACAGCGCACCAAGCCCGACCGACAACCCCGTTGTCGCGCCCGCCACGATGAGTGAGTTGCGGATCGGCGTCCAGAAATCACGCCCGCCGAACAGCGCACGGTAATGATCGAGGACGAGCGCATCCGGAACGAGCGCTGGCGCCGCGAAGAGCCGCGCCTCCTGGGTGAACGACGACATCACCATCCAGTACAGGGGAAACAACAGCGGCGCCAGCACGGTTGCGACCCCTAGCGCCCCTAGCATCCGGCGGACCTTCATGGCACTCGCTCCATCAGCGCGTCCCGGCCAAGGACGCGGATGCATGCCGCCGCGAAGATGAAGCTGACAACGAACACGATGACCGAAAGGGCCGCACCGAAGCCGAAGCGGAGGTTCTGGAGCAGGCTGCTGAACGTCAGCAGCGCGATCGGCTCGGTGGCGGTTCCCGGCCCGCCTCCCGTCATCACGTAGATGACGTCGAACACCCGAAAGGCGTCGAGTGACCGGAAGATGAACGCCACGAGCAGCGCCGGCCGCAAGAGCGGCAACGTGATGTCGGTGAGCTGCCGGCCCCACCCGGCGCCGTCGATCCGCGCGGCTTCGTAGAGCGACCGATCGATGTTCTGCAGCCCGGCGAGCAGGAGCACGGCGACAAACGGCGTCATCTTCCAGACGTCGGCGAGTATCAGTGGTACCCACACGGCGGTCGCGTCAGCGAACCACGTGGGTGGCGACATTCCCAGCCGGAGCAGGACGCCGTTCACGATGCCAGCCGGGCTCTCGAACAGGAATCGCCAGACGAGCGCGACGACGACCGTCGGGATCGCCCAGGGCAGGAGCACGGCTGTTCGCACGAGGTCGCGCCCGCGTGAGAACCGGTCCACAATGAGAGCGAGGACGAGGCCCCCGGCGAGCTCGAGCGTGACCGTCGCGGCCGTGAAGACCGCCGTGTGCGCCATCGCACCCCAAAAGCGCTCGCTCGACACGGCTTCCACGTAATTTGCCATGCCGACGAACGGTCGTCCAAGCCACGGCATGCGCAGGTCGTGGAAATGGAGCGATTCCCAAGCCGTCCAGAAGATCGGGAAGACCGCGACCATGGCGATGGCCGCCAGCGCCGGGAGCGTGAGCGCCCACCCGAGACGTGCCTCATTTCTCATGGACCGCCGGGCTCAGGCCGACCTTGTCAAGGAGGGCTTGCATCGACGACGCCGCGCCCTCCAGGGCTGCGCGTGGCTCCTGCTGGTTTGTCAGAGTGCGATGCAGAGCAATCTGCAGAATCTCCGACAGTTCGGTGTACACCGGCGTGACGGGCCGCGCGACGGCCCGCTCGATAATGCGCCGTGCCTCACCCGGAGCGATCGTCAGGGCTTCGGCCAGCGCTTGCGTCTCGTACAGTGAGGGCCGCGGCGGATACTGCCCGACCAAGCGCGCGCGCTCGAGCAGCTGCTCCGGCTGGAGCAGGTAGTCGATTAACAGATAGGCTGCCTCCCGATCGCCGCTGTGCGCGTTGATCGCCAGGACAGACCCGCCGAGCGCCGAGGTTGGCGCGCCGCCGGCACCGCCAGGCATCGACGCAACCGCGAATCGGCCGGCGACGCGAGACTGGGAGGCGTCCATCAGCAGCCCGTACGCATACGGCCAGTTGCGCATGAAGGCGGCCTGCCCGTTCTGAAACGCGAACCGCACCTGCTCTTCCTGCCAGGTGAGGACCGCCGGTGGCACGATGCGATCAACGGCAATCTCGTCGCGCATGGTGGTGAGGGCCGTCACTGCCGCGTTGGAGTCGAGTACGACGCGGCCCTCCTCGTCGAGAATCCTCCCGCCGAACGCGCCGAGGTACTCGAGAAAGACGGTGACGAGCCCCTCGTACCGCGCACCCTGCCAGACCAAGCCGTATGGAACGCCATGCTCGTCTCTCGCGTGGGCGGCCAGCCGCTCAAGATCGTCGATATCCACCGGTGGATGGGCCATCAGATCCGTGCGCCAGTACAACATCCCGACATCGATGAACCAGGGCAGCGCGTACAAAGACCCGTTCCAGCGGTTCGCCGCGATGGTGGCCGGAAAGAAATCCGCCGTCGGCGCGTGAAACTGATCGAAATTCAGGATCCAGCCTGCCGCTGCGAACTCCGAAGTCGACACGACATCGAGCTGCAGGACGTCAGGATCCGGCGCCTGCGCGTTCAACCACTGGACGTAGAGCTGATGCCGCTGGTCGGACGCGTCCGGCGTGGCGCGCAGTTCGACGCGTATCGAGGGGTGCACCGCTTGGAAGCGATCGAGCTGACGGCGAAGGGCCTCGGCTTCTGACCCGACCGCGCTTCCGGCAAACGTGAGCACGTGCGGATCCTGCCCGACACCACAACCGATGGCGCTAAGGGCCACGACGAGAGGCAGTATCTCCATCCATCCGGAACGCTTCGCAGCGTTGACCATCATCAGATTGACGGGGGCTCCGGGACTCACCTGAGGATCTAACCACGATTGACGGCGTTTCGAGACGGCGCAATGTGTCAGGGATGAGTTGGGTACGCAGACGCCCCTCGACCTTGACACGGCGGCGACACCGACGATAATCCCGCTACCTTGGACAATTCACCGCGAGGAACGTTCGACCGCGTGGCTCGCCTGGCCGTGTGGGCGCTCGCGCTGGCTCTAATCGCTCTCTTCGTTTCCTACGCTCTTGGCTGGGGTACCGGGCGGAACAGCGTTGAAAGCTGGGCTCTGACCTTCGTCATCGTCGGCCTGGTTTTCAGGCTCGGGCACAGCCCTCGATTGGCGGCCGAGGAGCCGATTGCGCCGACCACGTTCGGGCCCTGGCCGTGGGTCCTGTTCTGCGCGCTGTCGATCGTGCTCTATGGGCCCGCTCTCTGGTTCGAATTCCAACCGCCGGATCTGGCGTTGCTACGACGCGCCTCCGAGTGGAACCTCGAACCGGATGGTCCGACGTCGCTTCGCCTTCTGCCTACTGTGGTCTGGGCGCTGCTCATTCAGCTTGGGGCGGGCGCGGTCTCGTTGCGTCTCCTGAACGTCGTCCTGCATGGCACGAACGCGTACCTGGCCGGCAGGATCATTGGCGGCTGGGTGCCGGGTCGCGCGTGGGCGCTGACAGGCGGCCTGCTGGTGTTGACGGCGCCGCTTGCCACCGAACCGGTCGTATCACCGCTGCGGGTATCCGACCTTCTTTCTGTCACCTTCGTCCTGACGTGCGTTCTCATCGCACGGCGCTACGAAGCCGGGGCCTCTGCGGCTACGCGGATCCTCTTCGTCGGCGCAGGTCTTGCGGCGGCTGCGTCGAAGGAAACTGCCGTGATCGCGGGCGGGCTGGTGCTGCTGGACGCCTGGATTCGCAGTGCCCGTTCGCGTCCGCTGCTCGTGGACACCGGCATCCTTCTGTCGATTGCCGCGGCGTTCAGCCTGGTGCGTTTAGGACTGGCGTATGGCGTCGTGTTGCCGCCCTTGAACAGGTACGTTGTGCAGCTCGCGTTGTTCAGAAGCTTTGGGAGCCTCGCGGTGCCGTGGCATATCGAAGTACTCGAGCGTTGGACCCTCTTGCCGATTCTCGGAGTGCTCGCCGTCGTGTACCTGCTGGCCATATTCTTCCTGTCACCTGCGCCATCCAGAGGACGAACGAAGCTGGCCATCGGCGCGGCCGCCTGGGTGCTCCTCTCCGTCGTCCCGGTGTTCCCAATCCTGTTCATCGCTCCAGAACTTCACCAGTCCAGATATCTCTACCTGTCGGCGATCGGCTGGGCGGGAGTGATTGCCGCTCTGGCTTCAGAGCGGCCTGTGATTCACGGGCCGTCCGCTCCCGCTGTGGCCACCGCACTTCTCGTCGCAACGGCGATAGCCGGAACGATCATCCATGTCGGATACGCAGGTCCGGGAGGGACGTTCGACAGTCTCAGAAGGCGCCTGTTTGCCGAGCTGCAACCCGTCACACTTGCCAACTGTCAGTTTCAGCGATTCGGCGAGCCGAACGATGGTGGCTATCTGCTGTGCGCGAACCTCTTGTCAGCCGTGCGGTCCGGATACTCCTATGGAATTTCCGGGTACGACCAGTGGGGCTGCGACGTCTCGCGCACTCTGAGCGTCCCAGTGCACCAGTACGACTGCTTCAACCTGACCCGCCCTGTCTGCACGACCGGTAATACGGTGTTTCATGAGGAGTGCATCGGAGGTGAGCCGGCGACAATCGACGGCCGCCTGTTCGATACGCTGGAATACCAGTTCGCGCGCAACGGCGATGCGGCCAGGCGGCTCGTTGTCAAGATGGACGTCGAAGGGGCCGAGTGGGACTCGTTGGCGAAGGTTCCAGAGGCCGTGCTCCGGCAGATTGATCAGCTGACCATCGAATTGCACGGCATCGACGAGGATCGATTCCTCGTCGTGCTTCGCAGACTCAAGCAGTCCTTTTACCTCGCCAACGTGCACTTCAACAATTTCGCGTGTGCGAGCGAAATCGGACCGTTTCCAGCGACCGTGTACGAGGTGCTGTTCGTCAGCAAGCGGGTGGCGGTTCGCAGCTGGTTCGGGAGAGCCGGGGCCCCGCCGGGTCTGACGACGCCAAACAACCCGCAAACGAGGGACTGCCAGACCTGAGCGCGCGGATCCGCCCTGGCCCCCTTTGCGGTAGGAATGGGGCCGGGTTGCAGCTGGAGGCCGCCGCTGTGCCGCCGAGCCCCGCGCAAATCCAGAAGGCGAAGGACTCGGGCAACATGCTGCTGGGCTCGCCGCAGCAAGGGAAAATGCGCGTCGAGTTCCAAGGAATTCATTCAACCATCGCTGCGGCGTGGGTCGATTGCCAAAGGGCTACCCCGTTTCCTTGACGTTCGAAGCGTGATAGTTCGCGGGCTGAATTTGGGAGGCGCTGTCCGGGGTAACCGTTGTCTTCTGACTGGGCTGAGAGACGTGCTCGTGTCGTTCAGCGATCGTTGCATGACCCCGTGAACGCGCCCGAGATTATGGAGGTGCCGTCCCGGGCACGCTCCGCGCCCTGGACCGGCTCACGGGCTGGCTACGCGCCTGCGAACGCGCGCTGCGAGCCCGCGGCGATCCCCCGGACTGAGCCGCCGTTGCAAACGCGTTGCAAACAGGGATTAGAAAATTGGTCGGGATGGCCGGATTCGAACCGGCGACCCCCTGACCCCCAGTCAGGTGCGCTAGCCAGGCTGCGCTACATCCCGATGTCCGAAGTGTCCGATGTCCGCTGACTGCAGAAGGGCGTCGGCCTAGCGCTTGCGCCGGGCGTGACCGGAACGAGCCACCCCACGCCGTGCTGCCGTCGACTTGTCCCGTGCCACCTTCCTGCCAGGCGCCGCCATCGATCGCATCCGCGGCCTCGACTCGACGGGCTGGTGAGACACCACCGTCGCGTGACTGCCTCCATTGGACGCCAGGAGATCCAGAATCGATCGAAGGCCACGCTTGACCGATGTCAATCGCTCGCGGGCGTTCTGCCCAATCAGCTCGTCGATGGCCGGTTCGTCGGCGACGATGGGCGCCGTCTCCTCTTCGAGCCTTCGCCGCGCGCCGGCGAGTGTCAGCCCATCGACGAGGAGCAGGTGCTTGATTCGGACGACCTGCTCGACGTCCCTGCGGCGGTACACCCGCGCGCCGCCAGCCGCCTTTGCAACCCCCAGATCCGGGAATTCCGCCTCCCAGGAACGCAATACATACGGCTGGACTTTGACGATTTCGCACACCTCAGCCGGCTTGAACAGCGCGCGGTTCGGAATCTCGACGTTGGCGGCAAGGTCGGGCATGGTCCTGACAGCGGTCAGCAGAGTATAACGCGGTTCAGCGGCTTCGAGACCGTTCTCCTTTCTTTCGGCGGCGGACCTGGATACGAATCGGGCTGCCGGCAAATCCAAAGCTGTCACGCAGCTTGTTGATCAGAAAACGCTCGTAGGAGAAATGGAACGTGGTCGCCACATTGGTGAAGAACACGAACGACGGCGGCTTCACCCCGATCTGCGCGGCGTACATGATTCGGACCTGCTTCCTGCCTGGGCTCACCGGCGGGTTCGCCGCGGTGACCTCCTCGACAAACCTGTTGAGCACCGGCGTCGGGACGCGCTCCTGCCGCGCGGCGGCAATCTTGTCAATGGTCTCGAGGACCTTCCCGATTCGCTCGCCCGTGGCCGCGGAGATATGGAGGATTGGCGCGTAGTCGAGAAATCGCATGTGGCGCCGCGTTTCATCATCGAAGATCTTCGAGTAGTCGGCGCCACGATCCTTCACCAGATCCCACTTGTTGGCCAGGATCACGATGCCCCGTCCCGCGCGATCGGCTTCGCCGCCAATCGCGGCGTCCTGATCCGTGGCGCCACCGCCGGCGTCGATCACGAGCGCCACGACGTCTGCATCGGCGATCGCCTTCTTGGCACCCGCGACGCTGACGACTTCCACCTTCCCGCCTGTCCCGACGCGTCCGGGCCGGCGCATCCCGGCGGTATCGACAATACGAAAGCGCCGGCGATGCCACGTCAGCACGGTGTCGATAGCGTCGCGGGTCGTGCCCGGAACGTCGCTGACGAGCACACGTTCCTCGCGCAGCAGCCGGTTGACCAGCGACGATTTCCCCACGTTTGGACGACCCACGATGGCCACCGCGACTTCCTGCGTTTGGACCGGAACGTCTTGACCTCTGCCGTCCCCGCTGGTGCCCGGACTTCGAGCTTTGAGCCGGTCCGCGATCTCGTCCAGCAGCTCCGCGACCCCCTGCCCATGCTCAGCCGAGATTTCGAAGACCGGATCGAATCCAAGCTGGTAGAACTCGAGAACGGAGGCACGGGACCGCTTGTCGTCCGTCTTGTTGATCGCGACGACAACCGGGCGGCCGGTCGCCCGCAGCGTCTGGGCTATCCGCTCATCACCTGGCACCAGGCCGTCCCGACCATCGACGACGAACACCAGCATGTCGGCGCCGACAATGGCCCGCTGGCCTTGTCGGATGACGAGCTCGTGAAGCGGGTCCTCGCTGGCGCCGAACATCCCCCCGGTATCGAACAGCTCGAAGGCCGCGCCGCGCCACTCTGTCGCACGTGCGAGCGAATCCCGCGTGGTTCCCGCAGCGGGTGCGACGATCGCCCGGCGCGAACCGGTTATCCGGTTGAACAGCGTGGATTTGCCGACATTCGGCCGCCCAGCGAGCACGATCGACGGGAGTTTATGCGCCATCTTCACTTAGCCTTGGCCTTGACAGCGTAAGTCCCATTATTTATAGTAGTTACCAGTTGTCAGGAGACCCTAAGCATGATCAAGGTCGACATCGTCAACGAAGTGTCGAAAATCGCGGACATCACCAAGGTCAAAGCTGAGGTGGCGGTGGACGCCGTGTTCGACGCGATGCGAACCTCCATGCAGCGCGGCGAACGCATCGAGCTGCGCGGATTCGGGGTCTTCCAGGTCAAGCCTCGCAAGCGCGGCATTGGCCGCAATCCTCGAACCGGTAAGGAAGTAAGGATCCCTCCGGGCCGGACGATCAGGTTCAAGCCCGGCAAAGATCTCCAGAACATCGGATAATCGATCGGGTGGATGCCGCTCGATTCGACAACGACTCCTTTCCCCGGGAAGGATCTGTCTCCGACGACGTGCTGCCGCCGGCGCCTGTCGTCTGGCAGACGCGCCGAAAGTTTCAGGATCGGGTGTGGTGGCATCTTCTCCTGCTGACGCTGACCATCGGTTCGACCACACTGGTGGGCGTCAACCACTATCTCGCGTTCGTTTCTGATTTCGAACCGCTGAACGCGCTGCCGCTCCCCTTCACTCAGTTGCTGGTTCGAGGCTTCTGGTACAGCGCCACGATTCTGGCCATTCTTGGCTGTCACGAGCTGGGTCATTACTTTGCCTGCCGGTATTATGACGTTGACGCGTCCCTGCCGTATTTCATTCCCGCACCCTTGCCGTTAACCGGCACCTTCGGCGCGGTCATCAGAATCAGAGAGCCAATTCCGAGCAAACGGATGCTGTTCGACATCGGCATCGCGGGTCCGATCGCCGGCTTCCTGGTCGCTCTTCCCACCCTGTTCATCGGGATCTCGATGTCGCACCTCGTTCGGATACCGCCGGACTTCGTCGGATTCGAGCTGGGTGAGCCGCTGTTGTTCAAACTCGCGTCGGCCTTGCTCTGGGGACCGATCGAGGACGGCTATTCCCTCAACATGCATCCGATGGCCTTCGCGGCCTGGTTCGGGTTGCTCGCGACGGCGTTGAACCTGTTTCCGATCGGTCAGCTGGACGGAGGTCATATTTCCTACGCGGTCCTCGGCCGCCGATCCGTGTACGTCACGATCGTGACGATGCTCATCACGATCGTGCTCGCCTATTTTTACAGCAGCTGGATTGTCTGGTCGCTGGCCATGAGCGTCATGCTCATTCTGTTCGGGCCGAGGCATCCCAGGGTGTTCGATGAGCACGTGCCGCTCGACCGGACGCGCCTCATCCTCGCTCTTGCGGCGCTCCTGATGTTCCTCGTGTGCTTCACCCCGGCTCCGATCGAGCCTACCGAGCTCCTCGGAAGAGGATGACGGGGAAATTGCAGAATTGCAGGATTGCAGGATTGAAGATCTGAGGGGCGAATCGATGGCAGATTGAAATCCCCAGGTCAACCTGCACTCTCAATCTGCACTTTGAATCTGCACTTTCTTCACTTTTTTCACTTTCTGCACTTTCTTCACTTTCTGCAATCCTGCAATCCTGCAATTCTGCAATTCACAAGACCGAGACCGGATCAACGTCGACGATCGTGCGCCTGGCCAGATCAGGACGCTCGGCGAGGACTGATCTCAGCGCCTCCCGCATCCGTTTCCGGCTCGTCCCCTTGAGGAGCAGCTGGGCACGATATTCCCCACGGAGCCGGCCGAGCGGCGCCGGCGCCGGGCCGAGCAGCAGAAAGTCCGCGGCGCATTCCGACTGCCGCAGCCGCTGCGCGATGTCGGACGCGTTGTCCATCGCGCCGCCAAAGGTGCGCGCCCGAACCACGACGTTGACGAGCGCAACGAGCGGTGGATAGCGCATCGATCGACGAAAGTGCAGTTCCCGCTCGTAGAACGCCGCATAGTCCTGCCGACATGCGAGCTGGACGCTGTGATGAGCCGGATACAGCGTCTGCACGATCGCTTCGCCAGCGTGCTCGCCCCGGCCGGCCCGCCCCGCCACCTGCGTCAGCAGCTGAAACGTGCGCTCCGACGCGCGAAAATCGGCGAGCCCAAGGCCGACGTCGGCCGACACGACACCGACGAGCGTGACGCGTGGAAAATCGTGGCCCTTCGCAATCATCTGCGTGCCGACAAGCACGTCGACGGCCCCGGTGCGGAAGCGGGCCAGCAGATCCGTGAGCGCCCCTCTGCGTCGCATGGAGTCGCGATCCAGGCGCGCCACGCGCGCCTTCGGATGCAGTCGTCTGACCTCGCTCTCGACGCGTTCGGTGCCGAAGCCGGCCTGCTCGAGATAGGGGCCGGCGCAGAGCAGGCACTTCGTCGGAACGCGCACCGAGTAGTTGCAGTAATGGCAGCGCGCGCGCGGTCTGCCGGCTGCACCCTCGGTGTGCACGACCAGCGACACGCTGCAGTTGGGACAGTCGAGTGTGCCGGCACACTGCCGGCAGAACACGGCCGTGGCCAGCCCTCGACGGTTCAACAGGACGATCGCCTGCTCCTGGCGTTCCAACCTCTCCTCGATGGCGGCGGTAAGGGCGCGGCTGAGGATCACGTCCGGGCCCGCTGCGGCATATTCCTCCCGCATATCGACTACCGTCATGGTCGCCAGCGGCCGGTCCAGTACGCGACGTCCGAGCACGATGCGGTCGTACTTGCCTGACATGGCGTTGCGGTAGCTCTCCATCGACGGCGTCGCCGAGCCGAGCACGACGAGAGCGCCTGCGCGCTGTCCCCGGACGATGGCCACGTCCCTTGCGTTGTAGCGCGGACTCTCCTCCTGCTTGTACGACGCGTCGTGTTCCTCATCCACCACGATCAAGCCAATCTCTGCCAGCGGCGCGAACACCGCCGAGCGCGTGCCCACCACCACGTCGACTTCGCCGCGGCGTATGCGATGCCACTGATCGTGTCGCTCGCCATCGGAAAGGCCGCTGTGCTGAATGGCAACGCGTTCTCCGAACGCCTGACGCAACAGCGACGCGACGGCTGGGGTCAGCGCGATTTCAGGAACGAGCATCAGCGACGTGCGACCGGCGGCGCGAATCGTCCCTGCAAGCCGGAGATAAATCTCCGTCTTGCCGCTGCCGGTGACACCGTGCAGAAGCGCGACGTGAAACTGCCGACGCGCCGCCAGCGTCGTGAGACGGTCGAATGCCGCATCCTGCTCGAGCGTCAGTCGCCTGTCGGTTTCCGGCGACACCTCGAGAGACTGACCCACGAACGGGTCCCGACCAACAGGCTCGCGCCGCAGGCTGACGAGCCCCTGTCCAGCGAGCCGCTTGAGGGTGTCCGCGCTGAATCCCCGCGCAGCGAGCTCCGTCGTCTGCAGACCGGTCGCCGTCCCGGACAGCAACTCCAGTGTCGAGCGCTGTTTGATTGTCAACGACAATGCGGCCTCGGCCTCGAGCGCCTGAAGCCCGGCGGCGGTTACGGACGCGAACCGTTCGGTCTTGTGCGCATCCGCCCGGGATCCACGTGTCTTCGGGGGCAGAACAGCGGTCACCGTCTCGCCAGGGCCGGCCGCGTAGTACTCCGCCGTCCACAGCGCGAGCTCTATCACGTCAGGCGGCACAAGCGGCCGATCATCGAGCAGCTGGCGTATGGGCTTGACCGTGCCGCTCGTCAACTGCTCTGACGTGGCGTGGTCGACGACGACGCCGGTAACCGTTCGCGAACCGACGGGGACGACGACCCGCGACCCGACGGGCGGGGTGACGAAATCTTCAGGGACCTCGTAGATCAGGAGACCAAGCTGCGGGACGGGGACAGCGACGCGGATCAGCAACGCGAACCGGTTTCAGAAAGAGTTCTGTTGGCCACCGTGGCTTCGGCCAGCTGACGCCTGCGCTCGGGCGAGGTTGGGGCCGGCGTGGCCGGTGGGCTGGAGGCTCTAACCTTGTGCAGCTCGGGACCGATGGTCGACAGCAGCACGCGCACGGCTGCTAGGGCTGCCGGAGCAGCGAGCGCACGACCTTCATGTCCTCCCAGACTTCCCGCTTGGAGGCCGGATTGCGGAGAAGGTAAGCGGGGTGAAACGTCGGAATGAGCTTCGCACCCCGGTAATCGAAGACCCTTCCGCGAAGACGGGAGATCGGATCTTCACACCGCAGCAGCGTGTGCGCGGCGAATTTGCCGAGCGTGACGATGACTCTGGGTTTGATGATGTCGATCTGTCTGAAGAGAAACGGCTCGCACGTCTCGATCTCGTCCGGCTCCGGGTTGCGATTCTGCGGCGGCCGACACTTGATGACGTTGGCAATATAGACGTCCTCGCGCTTCAGATCGATGGCTTCGATGATCTTCGTGAGCAGTTGACCGGCTCGACCGACGAACGGTATGCCCTGCAGGTCTTCATCGGCGCCCGGCGCCTCGCCGACGAACATCAGGTCGGCATTCGGGTTGCCCACACCGAACACGACCTGCGATCTCCCGAGACCGGAGAGCTTGCAGCGGGTGCAGTCTCCGATGTCAGACCTGACCTCGTTCAACGCCTTGGCTGGCACCAATGGGATGACGGCGGGGAGGACGCACGGTTCGTCGACGCGGCCGGAACTCCTGGTGCGCCAGAGCGGGTCGCGGCTGACGCCCGCCACCCCGAGCTCAGCCGCGAAACGCAGGTGCTCGGCGAGCTGTTCGCGATCCATCGTCCGTCAACAGATTTTCGATTCGATCGAGCAGGGCTGCAGCCACGCGGGCTTTGCTTTGAAGGGGAAGGGGTTCAGCGCCCTGGGCGCTGACGAATGTCACGGCGTTCATGTCGACGTCGAACCCGGCATCCTGCCGAGACACATCGTTCGCGACGATCAGATCAACGTGCTTGTCTTCGCGCTTCGTGTCGGCCCGCTTGACGACGTCCCGGGTTTCCGCGGCGAACCCGACAAGCAGAGGGCCCTTGCCGGCCGCGGCGCGCCGGCGTCCCAAGTCAGCCAAGATGTCCGGCGTCCGCCTGAGCGTCAGCGTCAACGACTCGTCATCCTTCGGGAGCTTGTCTGACAACGACTCGACTGGGGCGTAGTCGGCCACCGCGGCCGCCATGACCACGACGTCCGCCGCATCGGCCCTCGACATGACCGCTTCGTGCATTTCGGAGGCGCGCCGGACCCGCACAACCTCTCGCACGGGCGGCGTCTCGATCGCCGTCGGCCCGGCGACGAGGGTCACCTCAGCCCCGCGACGCGCCGCTTCGGCCGCAATCGCGAACCCCATCCTGCCGCTCGAGCGGTTCCCGATGTACCGGACCGGGTCAAAGTCCTCGTAGGTTGGACCGGCCGTGACGAGCACACGCCGTCCGGACAACGGGCCCGGTGGCCTGAGAATGGCTTCGGCCGCCTCCACAATCTCCGACGGCTCGGCGAGGCGACCCTTTCCGATCCAGCCACAGGCCAGGTAGCCTTCGCCCGGCTCCACGAAGCGAACGCCTCGATCCGCGAGGGTGTCGAGATTGCGCCGCACGGCGGCGTGCTCGAACATCTGCGTGTTCATCGCGGGCGCCAGCAAGAGCGGCGCCCGAGTGGCCGTGTACAGCGTCGACAAAAAATCGTCTGCGATGCCGTTGGCGAACTTTCCGATGATGTTGGCGGTCGCCGGGGCCACGAGCAGCAAATCAATCGAGGACGCGAGCGCGATGTGCTCGATATCGGCGTTCGCCCCTGGCGCGAACTGATCCGTGATGACCTGACGGCGAGTAATCGCCTCGAAGGTAATCGGCCCCACGAAGCGGGTCGCTGAATGGGTCATGATGGCCACGACCTCGTGGCCGCGCTTCTGCAGTCCCCGCGCGACCTCGACCGCCTTGTAGGCCCCAATGCCGCCGCAGACGCCTAGTGCAATCAGCATGTGGTCATCTGGTCATCTGGTCATTGATTGCGGGATTTGCCGGACTTGCGGGACTCACGGGACTCACGGGACCGATTTTCTCGACCTGGCCGGTCGCAACCTCTTCCTGCGCAACGGTGGTCTTCTTGTGATCGGCGACCGCGACGCGCGGCGTCGATCCGGCGAGCAGCTGACGGGCACGCGCGCCGGCAGTGACGACGAACTCGAATGAACTGGGCAACTTGGAACGATCAATCATGAGAAAGTCCTGACAATTGTTTCGGCAACATGCCGCATGGCGCGCAGTCTGGCGCGCTCAGCGAGAACGATACTGCGCAGCCGCTCGACGGCCGCAACGACATCGTCGTTGATGACAACGAAATCGTATTCGGTGAACGAGGCGACTTCCCTTCGTGCCACCTGCAATCGCCGCTGGATATCCGCTTCGCTGTCCTTGCTGCGACCGCGGAGCCGCCGTTCCAGGGTCTCGAACGACGGCGGCATGACGAAGATGGCTGTCGTCTCCATGCCGCTCTGCTGCACTTTCCGCGCCCCCTGCACGTCGATGACGAGCACCACATCCTTGCCGTGTTCGAGCAGTACGCGAGTATCGGCGGCGCGGGTTCCGTACAGGTTGCCGAAGACGTCGGCCCACTCGAGAAACTCGCCCGCCGAGGCCATCTGTTCGAACCGTTCGCGGCTGACAAAATTATAGTCCACGCCGTGCACTTCTCCGGCGCGCGGGGCTCTGGAGGTGTACGACCTCGAGAGGCTCAGGCGCTCGGTCCTCGCGACGAGCTGCTCGGCGAGCGTGGTCTTGCCGGCCCCCGAAGGCGCCGAGATGATGAACAGGAGGCCCCGGTGCAAGGCGCCGGGCGGGACCTCATTCGACATTCTGCACCTGCTCGCGCATCTTCTCGAGCTCGGCCTTCGCGGCGATGATGAGTTCCGACACCCGTAGGCCATCCGCCTTCGAACCCATGGTGTTGATTTCGCGGTTCATCTCCTGGAGCAGGAAGTCGAGCTTCCGGCCGCACGGCTCGACGCTCTCGGCCAACGCGACCCAGTGCGACACGTGCCCTCGGAAGCGGGCGATCTCCTCACTGATATCCGACCGCGCGACCAGGCGAACGATTTCCTGCGCGACGGCGGTCTCGTCGGCCTGGAGCTCGGTCCGGAGCTCGCGCACGCGCTCGAACAGCCGCTGCTCCATCGCGGCGCGACCCTCGTCGGCGGCCACGGCCACCCGCTCCACCAGATCCGCGACCATGGTCCGGCGCCCATCGAGGTCAGCCCGCAGGTGATCGCCCTCCCGCGCGCGCATGACGTCGAGGTCCAGGAGCGCAATGTCCACGCCGATCAGCGCGCTGGCGGCGAGCTCGGCCTGCGCCGTGGCGTCCACCTGGCGCTCACGAATGGTCAACGCCTGCGGAAGGCGCAGGAGATCTCCGGGGCTGAGCAGGCCGGTGACGAGCCCTTGTGATCGCGCTCGCTCGATGGCGGCCTCGAGCGCGCGTCCGAACGGCTCGTTGAACTCGACCTCCACGCTCGGCATCTCCCTCACCTGGAGCGACACGCTCAACTCGACCCGGCCCCGCGAGACCCGCTTGCCGATCAGGCTCCGGATGTCGGCCTCGATGGGGGCGAGCGCCTGCGGCAGGCGGAGCTGCACGTCGAGGTACCGGTGGTTGAGAGACCGGATCGTGACGGCGACGGTCGAGCGTTCGTCTTCGCGGGTCACTGCCGCGAAGCCGGTCATCGATTTGATCACGAGGGGACCATCCGGCGTTCGACTTTTCGCCCTTCGAGCCTCTGCATCTGGTAGAGCGTGGCGTATGCGCCACCAGCCCGTGTCAGCAGTTCGTCGTGGCGACCGATTTCGACGACGCGCCCGCGCTCGAGGACGATGATCGCATCGGCACGCCTGATGGTAGACAGCCGGTGGGCGATCACGAAGGAAGTACGGTTGAGCATCAGGTTGGCCAGCGCCTCCTGCACCAGCAGCTCCGACTCGGTATCGAGCGCCGATGTCGCCTCGTCCAGAACGAGGATCGGCGCATTCTTCAGGATCGCGCGGGCGATGGCAATCCGCTGCCGCTGTCCGCCCGACAGCCGCTGTCCGCGCTCGCCGATCATGGTTTGATACCCTTTCTGGAGCGCTGTCACAAAGTCATGGGCGTTGGCGGCGCGCGCAGCTGCTTCAATCTGAGCGAGGCTGGCCTGGGGAGAGCCATACGCGATGTTGGTGGCGATCGTGTCGTCGAACAGGACCGTCTCCTGCGTCACGATGCCGATCTGGCGCCGCAGCGAGGCCAGCGTCACGTACCGCACGTCGACGCCGTCGATGAAGATGGCTCCGGCGCTCACATCGTAGAACCGCGGCAGGAGATTGACCAGCGTGGTCTTGCCTGCTCCGCTCCTGCCGACAATCGCGACCATCTGTCCAGCCTCGACCGTGAACGAGACGCCGCGCAGAATGCGCGCCGCCTCTTCGTCGTAGCCGAATCCGACATCGGTGAACTCGATTCGGCTTCGGAAGGGAGCGAGCGGCGCCGCCGTCGGCTGTTCAAACACTTCGGTGTGCGTGTCGAGCATGTCGAAGATCCGCTCCGATGCGGCAATCGCCTGCTGCAGGTTCGCGTTCACGCGGCTCAACTTCTTCGCCGGTCCGTACATCAGAAAGGCCGCGGCGAAAAACGAGGCGAACTGCCCGGTCGTCAGTCGGCCCGTGCCGACCTGCTGCGCGCCGTACCAGAGCGCCGCCGCCATGCCGACGCCCCCGAGCAGCTCCATCAGCGGGGGCAAGCTGGCCAGCGCCGCCGTCACTTTCATGTTCGTCCGGAACAGCTGATGGGCGGCCCGACCGAATTTGCCCGCCTCGTGGGCCTCGGTGCCGAACGCTTTCACGATGCGATGCCCCGTAAACGCCTCGGCGCTGATGTGCGAGAGTAGCTCGAGCGCTTCCTGGCTTCGCCTCGTCGTGCGGCGGACCCGCTGCCCGAGGCGAATCAGCGGATAGACGATGAGCGGCGCCCCGGTCATGCAGACCAGCGCCAGCCGCGGATCGAGATAGAACATCAGCGCCGCATAACCGACCAGCGCGAGCGACTCGCGGGTGAGATCGCCAGCCGTCTCCGACACGGCCTGCTGGACCTGGCCCACATCGTTGGTAATCCGCGACATCAGCTGGCCGGTGGTGCGCTGGGCGAAGAAACCCGCCGACTGTCCGAGGATGTGGTGATATAGGGCGTTCCGCAGGTCGGTCACGACCCGCTGACCGACGTCGGCCATGAGGTACGACGATGCATACGAGCCGATGCCTTTGAGCAGGTAGACGCCAATCAACGCCCAAGCCGTGAAGGCGAGCCGCTCCTGATTGACCAGCACGTTATCGAGAATCGGTCTGACCAGCGCCGCCAGACCCGCCGCGCCGGCCGCATACAGAAGCATCCCGGCCACCGCCAACGCGAGGCGACCTCGGTAGGGTTTGGCATAGGCGAACAACCGTCGGAGCGGATGCGTCACTCGGTAAACCGGTATTTCAAAAGAGTCCAGACAGCGACGACGCCGTCTCTCCAGGTGATCTTCTTGCCTTCCTCGTATCCCCGCCCGTCGTACGTAATCGGCACCTCGTACACGCGGTATCTGCGCTTGAAGATCTTCGCCGTGAGCTCAGGCTCGATGCCGAAACGATTGGACCGAAGCGTCATCGAGCGCAGCACCTCCACCCGCATCGCTTTGAAGCAGGTTTCCATGTCGCTGAGAATCGTGTTGTACAGCATGTTGGTCATCGTCGTCAGCACCCAGTTGCCGGCATAGTGAGTGAACAGGAACACTCTGTGCCGGCCGATGAACCGGGAGCCGTAGACCACGTCCGCACGCCCGTCGACGATCAGTTCTATGAGAGCTGGATACTCCTCGGGCGAGTACTCGAGGTCGGCGTCCTGGATGACGACGACGTCGCCGGTCACCTCGGCAAAACCCCGCCGAAGCGCCGCGCCCTTACCCTGATTGACCGGCTGCAGCAGCAGCGTGAACCCCAGGTCGCCCTCCAGACGCTGCAGAATTTCGCGTGTACCGTCTCGAGAAGCATCGTCGACCACGATGAGCTGGACGCGAAGCGGGACGGCGAGGACACGGCGAATGATCTCTTCGATCGTGTCGCGCTCGTTGTACGCCGGCATCACGACGGACAAGAGCGGATCGACAAGCGCCGGCGTGATTCGACGCGCCATTACGTCATTACGTCCTTCGACGGACCGTAGCCGTGCGGGTGGCTTTGGTGCCAGTCCCACGCTGTGCGGACGATCGCCTCGAGGTCGGGAAAGCGCGGCGTCCACTCCAGCTCGTTCTGTGCCTTGGTGGACCTCGCGTATAGCACCGCAGGGTCGCCCGGCCGACGCGGTCCGAGCGTCCACGGAACGGCCCGACCCGATACGCGCTCCACCGTTTGGATGACCTCTTTCACGGAATGCGGACGGCCCGTGCCGAGGTTGTACACGGTCGACGTGCCGGTCCGCACGATGAACTCCAGCGCCCGGACGTGCGCGTCCGCCAGATCGGCCACATGGACGTAGTCGCGCAGACACGTGCCATCTGGCGTCGCGTAATCGTCACCGAACACCTGCAGGGGGCGTCCCCCGTTCACCGCCTCGATGGCTCGAGGAATAAGGTGGATCTCAGGGTGGTGATCCTCGCCGATTTCGCCATCGGGGTCCGCGCCGGCTGCGTTGAAATAGCGAAGCGCCACCCATCGCATGCCGTGAGCGCGCTCGAAGTGCGGCAGCGCCCGCTCCACGGCCAGTTTCGTCTCGCCGTAGCTGTTGATCGGCTGCTGCGTGTGGGTCTCCGCGATCGGGGAGTCGCGCGGCTCGCCGTAGGTCGCGCACGTGGAGGACAACACGAAGTACGGCACCGATTCGGCCGCCATCGCTTCGAGAACGCCGAGGGCGCCGACCACGTTGTTGCGATAGTACCGAGCCGGCTCGCGGACCGATTCCCCGACATCGAGGAACGCCGCGAAATGCATCACCGCAGACACTCCGTACCGACGAAGCGTCTCCCGGACTGCCGCGACATCGCTGATGTCTCCTTCGACGAGAGGGCCGTACCGAACGGCTTGGCGGTGGCCCGCCGTCAGGTTGTCGTAAACCACGACGCGGTAGCCCGACCGGCTGAGCGCCTTGGCAGCGTGACTTCCGATGTAACCGGCGCCGCCGGTCACCAGCACGGTGCGAGGCTCAGCGGCCAATGGAATAGTAGGTGAAGCCAAGCGCGCGCATCTGTTCGGGGGAATAGATGTTGCGGCCATCGAAGACGACCGGCGCTTTCATGAGACCACGCATCCGCTCGAAGTCCGGTTCCCGGAACTCGTTCCATTCGGTGACCACGGCCAGCGCGTCGGCACCGGCGATCGCATCGTAGCTCTTGTCGGACAACGCGATCCGGCCGTTGAAAATGCGCGTGGCCGTCGGCCCTGCCTGGGGGTCGTAGGCACGCACGGTCGCCCCGGCCTCGAGCAGCCGATCAATCAGGACGATGGCCGGCGCCTCGCGCATGTCGTCGGTCCGCGGCTTGAACGCGAGACCCCACACGGCGATCGTCCGTCCGTTCAGTTTCGTGAAGTGCGTCTTCATCTTATCGAACAGACGCGATTTCTGCCGGTCGTTGACGGCCTCGACCGCCTCGAGGATCTTGAAATCGTACCCCTTGTCCCGGGCCGATTTGAGCAGCGCCTTCGTGTCCTTCGGAAAGCAGCTGCCTCCGTACCCGATTCCCGGAAACAGAAACGACGATCCGATTCGCCGGTCGGCGCCAATCGCCTTTCTCACCTGATCGACATCGGCCCCGACAAGCTCGCAGACGTTCGCGATCTCGTTCATGAACGAAATCCGCGATGCCAGAATCGAGTTTGCCGCGTACTTGCACAGCTCGGCGCTCGCCGTATCCATCAGCATGATGGGCGCGCCGGTCCGCGTGAAGGGACTGTACAGTTCGCGCATCTTGCCCGCCGCGAGTTCGTCGTTCGGTTCGACGCCAATCACGACACGATCGGGCTTCATGAAGTCCTCGATGGCCGCGCCCTGCTTGAGGAATTCGGGATTGCTGACCACACTGAAGGGCTGAGTCGTTTCGGCCGCGATGACCTGGCGAACCTTGTTGGCCGTTCCCACGGGCACCGTGCTCTTGTCCACGATTACCGTGTATTTGGTGAGCGCGCGACCGACCTCGCGCGCCACGGCCAGAACATGACGCAGATCGGCCGACCCATCCTCGTCCTGCGGCGTGCCGACGGCGATGAAGACAATTTCGGACCCGCCGACGGCCGCCGGCAGGTCCGTCGTGAAGCTCAGCCTATCTTCCAATCGGTTCCGGCTGACCAGTTCCTCGAGCCCCGGCTCATAAATCGTCATCCGGCCGGCACTCAGGGTCGCGACTTTCGACCCATCGTTGTCCACACACAACACGGTGTTTCCGTTCTCCGCCAGACAGGACCCTACGACAAGGCCCACATAGCCCGTACCAACCACAGCGATTTTCATTTCACAATAAGATACTGAGTCGGAAAGACTTAAACAAGTGCCCGCTCGGTTGAACCCATGCGCATCGGCGTAGACGCACGCGAAATCACCGGCCGGGTCACCGGGGTTGGACGTTTCCTCGGCGGCTTGCTCCGCGAGTGGTCGGGCAGCTCAGTCGCGTCCCGCCACGAGTTCGTCCTCTATTCGCCGCGCCCGCTCGAGCTGGCGATCGATGCGAGACGATTCCGGACGCGCGAGATTGCCGGCGGGACCGGGACGTGGTGGGAACAGGTTCAGCTGCCGAAGGCCCTGGCGAACGATTGCCTGGATGTGTTCTTTTCACCGGCGTACACGGCACCCCTCAGGGTGACGATCCCCACGGTGGTGGCCATTTATGACCTCTCGTATGTCGCGCATCCGGAGTGGTTTCGCCTCCGCGAAGGGATTCGACGCCGATGGCTCACCGACCGGACCGCGGCACGAGCCCGGGCCGTCATCACGCTGTCGGAATTTTCGCGCGGCGAAATCATCGAGCGGCTCGGCGTGCCCGAACACCTCGTGCACAGGGTCGAGCCGGGTATCGATCGGCTTCGCGTGACGCGGCATCACGGCACCGAACCGCGTGTCTTGTACGTCGGGTCGCTGTTCAATCGACGCCACGTGCCCCATCTCGTGCGCGCCGTCGCCGCACTGGCCCGCTCCCGCACGGCGACGACCCTCGACATCGTCGGAGACGATCGGACGTTTCCACACGAGGATCTCGAAGGCTTGATCGCGCGACTGGGGCTTGCGGGCCGCGCGCGTTGGCACAGGTTCGTGACCGACGACATGCTGGGATCGCTGTACGGCGGTGCGCGAGCGTTCGGATTCCTGTCAGAATACGAAGGCCTCGGCATGACGCCGCTCGAGGCGCTTGCAGCTGGCGTGCCCCCGGTGGTCTACGACACCCCTGTCGCGCGGGAGTCGTGCGGGGAGGCAGCGCTGTACGTGCCGGTCGGCGATGAGGTCGGTGTGGTTCGGGCGCTCGAGCGCGCGCTCTTCGACGAGACGATTCGCGCGGCGGTTCTGGCGGCCGCACCCGCCACGCTGGCGAAGTACGACTGGACACGCGCGGCCCGCGAGACCCTGGCGATCATCGAACAGGCTGTCTGAGACACCCTCCGGAACTCGTGGCGCAAGAGCGAGCGAGACGGAGTGTGTTGAGCGCGCGCTGAACCTATGGTCGATCTGTCGATTATCATTGTTTCCTACAACGCGCGAATCGATTTGCAGCGGTGCCTGGCGTCGTTGCACACGACTCCCCCCACCACGCCGCACGAGATCATCGTCGTCGACAATCACTCGGAAGACGGCAGCGCCGGCGCGGCAAGGGCATATCCTGATGTGACCGTTCTCGAGACGGACTCCAACCTTGGCTTTGCCCGCGCGACGAACGTCGGGATTCGGGCGGCGTCGGGCAACCTGTTGCTCCTGCTGAACAGCGACACCCTCGTGCCGGCCGGGGCGATCGACCGGCTCGTCGCTGTGCTCGTTCGCCACCCTGAAGCCGCTGTTGCCGGGCCTCGACTCGTGAACAGGCAGGGGCGTGCGGAACTGTCGTTCGGCCCGATGGTCGGTCCTCTCAACGAGCTGCGTCAGAAGCTGCTGAGCCGGGGCCACGCCGCGGGAATCCCGATCGTGACCGCTCTCGTCGAGCGTTCAGTACGCCGGATGCAAACACCCGCCTGGGTCAGCGGGGCCTGTCTGTTGGTGCGCCGGGAAGACGCCCAGGCGGTCGGATTGCTCGACGAACGCTATTTCATGTACACGGAGGACGTTGATTTCTGCGCCGCGATCCGCGCGCGGGGGCGGGCTGTGCTGTTCACGCCCGAAGTCGAGATCGTGCACCTGCGTGGCCGGTCGGTTGCGAGCGATCCGGAATCGACGCGGCGCGCCTACCGCCGGAGCCACCTCGCGTTCTATCAGAAGCACCATCCCGTCTGGGCGCCTTTCCTCCGCTTGTACTTGAGCCTGCGCGGGGAGATATAGGAGCCCCCAGGCTCGAGGCTTAAGCCAGACACCCCCGAAGCCCGAAAAGAGATCCATCCAGGGGAAGATCGTTGGCAACTTCGATCGCCAGTGGTTGGCCTTGTGGGACACAAAGGCGATACAGGGAGTTGTCGCTCAAGGTTGTGCGCGGAAGAACATGACGCGCCTTGGACGTCGCCGTGCCTGCTCGACTGACGCGGGCGACGTTCTGCCGTTCGCGGCTCTCTCCCTGCTATGATCCCTCCGTGCGCATAGGTATCGACGCCCGCAAACTGCACGACTTCGGGATCGGTACTTACATCCGCAATCTGCTCAAGCAGTTGGCCCGTCTCGATCGGGAGACGGAATTCGTGGTGCTCGTGCGGCCGGCGGATGTGGCGACCGTCGCGGCGCTGGGGCGGAACTTCCGCGCGGTGGCCGAAAGGGCTCCGAACTACTCGCTGTCGGAACAGATTCGGATCCCGCTGGCGCTGCGACGCGAGCGGGTCACGCTGTTTCATGCGCCCCACTACGTTTTGCCCCCTCTCGTGCGCTGCCGCTCGGTGGTAACGATCCACGACTGCATCCACTTGATGTTTCCGCAGTATCTGCCGAACCGCCTGGCGCTGGCGTACGCGCGAACGTCAATCGTGCTCGCGGCCCGTCGGGCTACACGGGTCCTGACGGTCTCCGAGAGCTCGAAACGCGACATCCTCCGTTTCGTCGACATCCCGGCCGACAAGATCGACGTGATTTACAACGCCTACGACGAGCGCTTCGGCTTCGAACCTCACGAGGCCGACGTCGTGCGGGTCCGCGAACGGTATCAGCTGCATGACGAGTTCGTGCTGTACGCAGGCAACGTCAAGCCGCACAAAAACATCGAGCGGCTCATCGAGGCTTTCTACCTGGTCCGCCAGCGAGGCCTCGATCACTTGAAGCTGGTGGTCATCGGCGACGAGATCTCGAAGTACGCGGCCCTCAGGCGCGCCGTTCATGCGCATCAGCTTCATAAGTATGTCCGCTTTCTTGGCTATCTGCCTGAGGAGACCCTCGCGGTGCTGTACCGCCTGGCCGGAGTCTTTGTATTTCCCTCGCTGTATGAGGGCTTCGGGCTTCCCCCGCTTGAAGCCATGGCGAGCGGCACGCCGGTCGTCACCTCCAACGTGTCGTCGCTGCCCGAGGTTGCCGGGGACGCGGCCGTGCTCGTCGATCCGTACCATCCCGAGTCGATTGCAGACGGGATCGAACGGGTACTGTGTGACCATTCGCTACGCCGCGAGCTGAGGGCGAAAGGCCTGCTGCGAGCGCGACAATTCTCGTGGGAAGCCTCCGTCAAGCGCGTGCGGGAAATTTACGGGGAGACGGCACAGGAAACGGCTCGATTGGCCCGCGCATCGTGAAAGTCGCGCTGGTCCACGACTGGCTGACCGGGATGCGGGGCGGCGAGAAGGTGCTCGAGGTGTTGTGCGAGCGCTTCCCGGAGGCCGAGCTGTTCACGCTGGTGCACGTCCCTGGATCGGTTTCTCCCGCCATCGAGCGCCTGAGGATCCAGACCTCGGCGCTCCAGCGGTTACCCGCCATTCACCGGTATTACCGTGAGTGCCTGCCGCTGTTCCCGACCTTGATCGAGCGCTTCGACCTCGGCGGATTCGACCTCGTCATCAGCACAAGCCACTGCGTCGCCAAGTCCGCGATCGCGGCGCCGGGCGCCGTTCACATCTGCTACTGCCTGACTCCCATGCGTTACGCCTGGGACCAGTTCGACGCCTATTTCGGGCCTCAACGTCTCGGGCGACCGGCCAGCTTCGTCATGCGTCGCGTCATGAACCGGCTCGCGCGCTGGGATCGCGAAACCGCGTCGCGGGCAAACCGCTATCTGGCTATTTCTCATTATGTTGCAGGCAGAATCGGCCGATACTATAATCGCGAGGCGACTGTGGTATATCCGCCGGTCGACACCGACTACTTCCGCCCAGGCCCAAACGTTTCCGGAGGTTACGCGCTCGTCGTGTCCGCCCTCGTCCCCTACAAACGCATCGACCTCGCGATCGACGCCTGCCAGGCGGCGGGTATCCCCCTCAAGATCGTCGGCACCGGTCCGGATCGACCCGCTCTCGCGCGGCGCGCGGCGCGCCGCCGGCACGACACGGCATTCCTTGGATACCGCAGCGATGAGGAGGTGCGGGAACTTTATCGTGCGGCGCAGGTCGTCCTGCTTCCGGGCGAGGAGGATTTCGGAATCGTCCCGCTCGAGGCGCAAGCGTGTGGGCGGCCGGTCGTCGCATATGCCCGTGGCGGTGCACTCGAAACCGTCATCGACGGCGAAACCGGTTTTCTCGTCGAGGAGCCGGCCCCGGGCGCGTTCGCTGAAGCCATTCAACGGGCTTCCCACCACCCGTTCGACGCGACGGTCATCAGACGGCACGCCGAGCGCTTCGGGAAAGAGCGCTTCGCACACGAGATCGACACCGTGATCCGCGACACGGTGGCCTCCCAGGTTCGGACGCCCACGGCCGGAAGCATGAGTAGCTGATGGTCAATCGATACAACCGGCTGCTCGTCACGTTTCATGTGCTCAGCGACTCGATGCTGGGCGTTTCGGCGTTCATCATCGCCTACGCGCTCCGCTTTCACACGGGCTTGATTCCGGCGCCCAAAGGGATTCCGCCCCTTCAGCAGTACTTGATGGTCGCGCCGTTTGTCGCCGCGCTCGTCCCCCTCGGATTTCAGTTGCAGGGCCTCTACCGGCTTCGTCGAGGCCGTTCCCGAGTCGACGACTTCTTCAATGTGTTCGTCGGCAGCATCCTGGCCGTCGTTTTCGGGATTGTTGCGACTCTGTACACGCAGACGTACTTCGCTGGCAGCGCGGCCAGAGATCGCGGCCTGCTCGAGGTCTCCCAGCTGGTCTGGGCGATCTTTCTCGTCCTCAACGTGCTGCTGACCTACGCATCACGCGAGCTCGTTCGCGAAGTACTCGAGCGGCGCTGGCGCGCCGGGATTGGGCTCAAACGGATTCTGATTGCCGGCTCGGGCGAGCTCGGACGTCTCGTCGCCGACAAGGTCCTCGAACATCGCGAGCTCGGATACCAGATCATCGGTTTCGTGGATGTCAACGCGGCGGGCGATCATCTTGGCTACCGCGGGCTGCCGCTGCTCGGCACCATCGAGGAAGCACCCGAGATCGCGATCCGCGAATCAATCGATCACCTGTACGTGGCGCTGCCGCCGGAACAGCACCTGCAGATGCTGGAGCTCATCGAGAGCACGAGCCGCCAATGCGTCGACGTGAAGGTCGTCCCCGACCTTCTGCAGGTGATCGCGCTGCGCGCGCGGCTCGAAGACCTGGACGGCGTCCCCGTCATCAACATCAACGACGTGCCGCTGCAGGGATTCAACAGCATCGTCAAGCGGATGATCGACATCGCGCTGTCGGCCCTGGGACTCGCCGTGCTGGCCGTACCGCTGGCGCTCATCGCCCTCGCGGTCCGGCTGACATCGCGCGGTCCAGTATTCTACAGACAGGAACGCACGGGCCTGGACGGCAAGCCGTTCACCATCTACAAATTCCGGTCGATGTACGACGATGCCGAGCGGGAGACCGGACCGGTGTGGGCCAGGCACGACGATCCTCGCGTGACGCCGTTTGGTCGCTTCCTTCGCCGATCGAACATCGACGAGCTGCCGCAGCTGTGGAATGTTCTCCGCGGCGACATGTCAATCGTCGGCCCGCGTCCGGAACGCCCCCATTTCGTCGAGCAGTTCCGTCACCGGATTCCCTCCTACATGCTTCGCCACAAGGTCAAGGCAGGTCTGACTGGCTGGGCGCAGGTCAACGGCTGGCGCGGAAATACGCCGCTCGAAAAGCGAATTGAATACGACCTGTACTACATCGAGAACTGGTCGGTGCGCCTGGATCTGAAGATCATGTGGCTCACCCTGGTCAAGGGATTCTTCCACAAACACGCTTACTGACACGTGAATTGGGTCATCTGGTCATTGACCAGATTCTTATGAAGCCCCGTATAGTCATCACCGGCGCTGCCGGCTTCATCGGTTCACACCTCGCCGAGGCGCTGCTCGACCGCGATTACGCGGTCATCGGCATCGACAACCTGCTGACGGGCGATACGGCGAACATCTCGCATCTGCAGAACCGCGACTTCGTGTTCATCAAACACGACGTCACCAACTACATCTACGTCGACGGCCCGATCGATTACGTGCTGCATTGGGCGAGCCCGGCGAGCCCGATCGACTATCTCGAGCTCCCGATTCCGACGCTGAAGGTCGGTGCGCTCGGGACGCACAAGGCGCTCGGACTCGCCAAAGAGAAGCGCGCCCGCTTCGTGCTGGCCTCGACGTCAGAAGTCTACGGAGATCCCCTCGAGCATCCGCAGAAGGAATCGTACTGGGGCAACGTCAATCCCATCGGGCCGCGAGGCGTGTACGACGAAGCCAAGCGGTTCGCGGAAGCGATCACCGTCGCCTACCACCGGTTTCACGGCCTCGACACGAAAATCGTCCGCATCTTCAACACGTACGGACCGCGTATGAGGGTCAACGACGGGCGGGCCGTCCCTGCGTTCATCTCACAAGCCCTCCGAAACGAAGACGTCACCGTGTTCGGTGACGGCACTCAGACACGCAGTTTCACGTACATCACGGACCTCGTCGACGGCATCATCAGGCTGATGCTCTCTGATGTGAACGATCCCGTGAACATCGGCAACCCTCGGGAGACCACGATCGAAGAGATCGCCCGCACGATCATCCGCATGACCGGTTCGAAGAGCCGAGTGGTGTACAAGCCGCTGCCGACCGACGACCCCAAGGTGCGTCAGCCAGACATCACCCGTGCGCGGACACTGCTGAAGTGGGAACCTAAGGTCCCCTTGGAGACGGGTCTCGTCAAGACGATCGAGTACTTTCGCACCAAGGTGACCTAGAGGCTGCCCTGCAGGAGAGCGCGTCGGGCCCGGGGCTTTCATTCGAACCCGACGCGGACCGTCACTTCGTCGCGGGCAGCGTACCGGAAGCGGTCACGTCCTCCGCGAAGCACCTCGGGTGACCCCAGCCCCCGGCGCTCACGCCCGGCATCTGCCCTGCTTGCGGGGTGATGTCGTAGACGATCGTATCCGGGCGCGCCGCATCGCCACTGACCCCGGCGGGGACGTAGTCGAGATTCAGAATATTTCTGGTGCGCCATGCGACGTTGTGGTCGGCACAGGACGTATCGCCGCTGACCCCGAGACCGCCGACGAGCGTCCCTTCGGCGTTGTAAAGCGGCAGCCCACCGCCGAACACGTTGATACCGCCAATCCGGCCGCCAACCATCCCGTCTTCCTGCTGACCGTACTGCGCGGGGCTCCCGCTGTAAGCGACAGTGGTGCTGACAGGATTGCTTTCCTGAAGACCGAAAAGGCTTCCACCGGGCTGGACGGCCGAATAGAGGTTGGCCGTAGACAAGGCGAGCCCGGGCAAACTGAACTCGTTTCCGGTGTTGGCCTTCTGAGCCGAGATGACGCGGCTGCCAGGCCACTGGTCGCCGCGGTCGTTCCCCGTGAAGGCCACGGCGCAGACGACGCCGTCGCGATTGACGACCGTGCCCCACATTTCCAGATGCAGCAACCCGTTGTTCTGTGCCTGAGCCGCAGACAGTGCCTCCTTCAACGCGGACCACGACGGCAACGCCGCACAACCGCTCCTGGACGTGTTATTGGGCCCCTGGGCTTGCGTGGTCACAGACATCGTCACGAAACCACTCGTCAATATCGAACCCCACACTAATATCGAACCCCACACTAAACGCCTCATAGTCCTCCTCCGTCCCCTGACGCTCCGTACCGAGCGGTCAGAAGTGCACATTTGTGCACGAGAGCGCACACTGTACCCGAAACGGAGGGAGTCAACAATTGCGGCGCAAACGGAAACCTCTGCGAGCCTGGATGACCGGCGGTCATCCGACCTAATGTGCCCGTTCGATGGCTCAGCGCGTCAGCGATCGTACGCGGTCCCGACAAAGCCCGGTGGCAGATCGGTGCGCATGATCACATTCGTCGCGATCAGCAGGAGGCTGTATCGCCCTTCGGCCGTCCGCCCTAAAGTGATCGGCTGCTGGAACCGGACATGCCAATCGTAGACCTGCTGCCAGACGTCGCTTCCGACCTCGATGAAGTCGGGAAACTTTCCGTTCGCTCTCAGGAAGGCCCGGGTTTGATCACGGACGGGCGCCAGCTCCCAGAATGAGGTCTGGCGGGCAACTTCGTCGCGGACCGCCTGCACGGCCCTGGCAACCTCCTGCACGACCCGATCAGCGACGTCTGTCGCTTGCGGACTGTCAGCGGCTTCGACTGGGCTGACCAGTGCTGACAGGGCGCCTCCGAGGGCCGTTCCAGCGATCATCGATCGTCTGTTCACCATGGTTGACTCCCCCTGCGGCATGATCACGGCTTTGTATGCGGCCCTGGCCGGACGGAGACCTCCGCCGCGTTCATCGACGGCCAAGAGCGGAAAGGCACGAGACTGCCCGCCCCGTGCGCGACCGCGCACGCTCGTTTAGAGCTTAATCGCGTAGGTATGGTCTGGCAGCTCTTCGCGGTATTGCGTGTGGCAGGCGTTGCAAACAGCGGTCATGTCGGCGATAGCCTGGGCCACGCCGGACGCGTCGCCCATCAGGACGGCGGCGCGAAGCTCGGTGGCCACCGTCAGCCCCCTTCTCGAGAGGGCGGCGGCGCCCTCAACCTGTCTGGCGCTCCAAAATCTCTCGAGAGAGGCGAAGTTGCGGGTCAATGTCGCCGCGTCGCCGGCAATGGCTTCGTAGTTCCTGCTCTCCAGATGACTGTTCATCGCCCGGACAGCGTCCTGGTTGGACTGCATCATCGCTCGCATTTCAGGCGTCGGCCTTTCGCGCCTCGAGCCCGAGATAGCCGCAGCCATGGGCCCCGGGACCAGGGTGGGTGCGAGCAGGGAGATCTCGGCGAACACACTCGACGCTGACGTCGACAGGTGACTCGGGCGCAACGCCAGCCCGATCGTGACGAGCAACGCACAGGCGCTGGCCGTTACGAGCAGCCACGAGGGTCTCCACGAGCGGGGCGCTGGCTCGGCAGCGATCCGCATCCGCACGCGGGCGACAAATTCCACCGACGGCTCCACCGAGAGCAGCGCCGCCAGCTCGGAATCGAGGTCTATCGACTCGCTGATTCGCTGCGCATCCATTGCAGCTGCTCCTTCAGACGTTGCCGCGCGATAAACAGCCGCGACTTGACGGTGCCGACGGGAATCCCCAGCAGCGACGCCACTTCCTGCACCTCGTGCCCCTCGATGCTCGCGAGCACGATGACTATCCGCAGCTTTTCAGGGAGTCGATCGATCGCCCGCCACAACTGGTCGGCGCGGTCCCGCGCGATGACGGCCTCGGCCGTCGTCGGGCCGGTGTTATCGTTGGCGACCATCTCCACGCGCTGGCGTCGATTCGAGGCGCGGCACCGATCGATGGCGAGCCGCCAGGTCATCCGGGCCAGCCAGGCTCGGAAGCGATCGCGATCGCGAAGCTGGCGGAAGCTCCGGTACGCCTTCGCAAAGGCTTCCTGCGCCACATCCTCGGCGTCCTCGCGATGCCGGAGGACGCTGTAGGCCACGCGGAACGCCAGCCTCGACGACTCGACGAGGCGAGCCTCGAACTCGCGGGCCAGATCAGGGTCCACTCCTACAAGGCCGCCGGCCAGCCGGTCCGCATGTTCATGCATCGGATCGCCTTCATCCTAGCAAGACGCCGCGCGAAGACCAGCGGTTCAGTGACACCCCGGCCTTCCGTCAGCCGTCAGGCGGGACGGACGGCCTTACCGGGTCAGCTTGCGATACTTGATGCGGTGCGGCTGGTCCGCCTCGGCGCCCAGGCGGCGTTTGCGGTCGGCCTCGTAGTCCTGATAATTGCCTTCGAACCAGACGACTTCGCTGTCGCCCTCGAAAGCGAGCATATGTGTGGCGATCCGGTCCAGGAACCAGCGGTCGTGGCTGATGACCACGGCACAGCCGGCGAAGTTCAAGAGAGCTTCTTCGAGCGCACGCAGGGTGTCCACGTCGAGATCATTGGTCGGTTCGTCCAGCAGAAGAAGGTTGCTCCCGCGCCTGAGGAGTTTCGCCAGGTGGACCCGATTGCGTTCACCCCCGGACAGCGTACCGACCTTGCGCTGCTGCGCCGCACCCTTGAAGTTGAACCACGACACGTAGGCGCGCGACGCCACTTTCCGTTTGCCGAGCTCTATCTCGTCGTGACCGCCAGTGATTTCTTCGAACACGGTCTTGTGGGGATCGAGCGCCTCGCGGCTCTGATCGACGTACCCGATCTGCACCGTTTCCCCGATTTTCAGCGTTCCCGCGTCGGGCTTTTCCTGACCCGTGATCATCCGAAACAGCGTCGTTTTGCCCGCGCCATTCGGCCCGATGACACCCACAATCCCGCCCCTGGGGAGAGTGAAGTCGAGGTCGTCGATGAGCAGGTTGTCGGCGTACGCCTTCCGAATCTTCCGCGCCTCCACGACCACGTCGCCGAGCCGAGGTCCCGGGGCGATGTAGATCTCGGCGGATTCGATCTTCTGCGCTGATTCCTCGCGCAGAAGCTCTTCGTAGGCGTTCAACCGCGCTTTGCCCTTGGCCTGACGCGCTCGCGGGGACATGCGAATCCATTCCAGCTCGCGTTCGAGCGTGCGCTGCTTCCGCGTCTCGGCCTTCTCTTCCTGGGCCAGCCGGTTCCGCTTCTGCTCCAGCCAGGACGAATAGTTGCCCTCCCACGGGATCCCGCGTCCCCGATCGAGCTCCAGGATCCAACCGGCAACATTGTCGAGGAAGTAGCGGTCGTGCGTGACAGCCACGACCGTCCCCGGATAGTCCTTGAGAAAACGCTCCAACCAGGCCACTGACTCGGCGTCGAGGTGATTGGTGGGCTCGTCGAGGAGCAGCAGATCGGGCGACTGCAACAGCAGACGACAGAGCGCCACGCGACGCCGCTCCCCGCCCGACAGCGTGGAGACCTCAGCATCGGGGGGCGGCAGGCGCAGAGCGTCCATCGCCAGCTCCAGACGCGAATCGAGGTCCCAGGCGTTCGAGGCGTCAATCTTGTCCTGGATTCGCGCCTGTTCGTCGAGGACCTTCTCCATTTCGGCCGGCGTCAGATTTTCCCCGAGCCTGGCGTTGACTTCGTCGTATCGGTTGAGCAGCGCCTTGATCTCGGCCACGCCTTCCTCGACGTTGCCGAGCACCGTTTTTCGTGCGTCGAGCTGGGGTTCCTGGTGCAGCATGCCCACCGAGATGCCGCTGGCGGGAAACGCTTCGCCGATGAACTGCTGATCCTCGCCGGCCATGATCCGGAGCAACGAGCTCTTCCCGGCGCCGTTCAGTCCCAGGACTCCGATTTTGGCCCCGGGAAGAAACGACAGCCAGATGTCTTCGAGCACGCGAGTATCGGGCGGGTGAACCTTCCCGAGACCCTTCATTGTGTAGATGAACTGAGGCATCGCTTTTAGGAAATCACACTACAGATTGCAGGATTGCAGAATTGCAGGATTGCAGAATTGCAGGATCGCAGATTGCGGATTGAATGGCCGCCGGACGAGATCGCCGATTCAGCTGCTTCTTGTCACGCCCCAGGGTCAACGTCCTATTCTATTTCAAACCGTGGCCTGCAACCTCTGATCTGCGCTTTCCGGAATCCGCAACTCAGTCCGCACGTCGTGACGTTCAATTTGCAATTCGGCAATTTACAATTGGCCTGAAATGCGTCGCATTCTGCACGTCGACATGGACGCGTTCTACGCGTCGGTCGAGCAGCGCGACAACCCCGCGCTCCGGGCCAGACCCGTCGCCGTCGGCGGACAACCGGACCGCCGAGGGGTCGTGGCGGCAGCCAGCTACGAAGCGCGCGCCTTCGGGGTCCGGTCGGCCATGTCGATGGCCAGGGCCGTCCGCCTTTGTCCGTCGCTTGTCGTTGTGTCGCCCGACTTCGTCCGGTACCGTGCAGCGTCGAACACGGTGTTGGCCCTCTTTCGCGAGATTACGCCGCTCGTCGAACCGTTGTCGCTCGATGAGGCCTACCTTGACGTCACGGAGAACCAGTGGCACGAGCCAATCGCCACTCGGGTGGCGCGGCGCCTGAAAGCACGCATTTACGAGGAAACAGGCCTCACCGCCTCGGCCGGCGTGGCCCCCAACAAGTTCCTCGCCAAGATCGCCTCGAGTTGGAAGAAGCCAGATGGGTTGACGGTCATCAGCCCTGATCGCGTCGAGCCGTTTCTCCAGCAATTGAAGATCGACGCGCTGTGGGGCGTCGGCCCGGTCACCGCTCGCCGGCTGCGCGCGCACGGCATCGAACGTCTCGTCGATGTGCGGAGCGCCGCCCCCGAGCGTCTCCGAGCCGCCGTCGGCAGTCTCGCCGACTCCCTGCAGCTGCTCGCTCAGGGTATCGACGAGCGGCCGGTCACGCCCGACCGCGAAGTGAAGTCCTCCGGATCCGAGAACACCTATCCGGCCGATCTGCTCGACATCGAAGTCATTCGGACGAACGTCGCCCGGTTGGCCGCCGACGCGGCCAGGTGGCTGGCACGCAAGCCGCTGCTCGCGCGCACGGTGACGCTGAAGGTGCGGTACAGCGACTTCACCACCATTACCCGAAGCCGGACCTCCTCTCCCACTCACGACGAGGATTCCATCGTCGAACGGGCGGTGCGCCTGCTCGAACACACCGACGCCGGCCGCCGTCCGATCCGGCTGCTCGGGGTCAGCGTTCACAACCTCTGCGACGCGGCCAGCGTTGATTCAACCGACCAGCTGCCGTTTGGGAATTGGGTCATCTAGTCATCTGGTCATCGGGTCATTGATTGCGAGATTGGGGGATTGGGGTGTTGCGGGGTGGTTGCGTGCAGAATCCCGCAATCAATGATCCGATGATCAGATGACCCAATGACTAGATGTATGATCGCAGCGATGTTGAAGGGGTCGCGCGATGCGGTGCTGAAACGGATTCAGCCCGTGAGTATCCACGGGCAGGTTTCGTGGGAGATCGTGTTCACTCACGAAGACGATCCGGGGGAACAGCTCAACGCCGCTCGTGTGGGCCCGGAAGCCATCGTGGGCCATTCGCTCGAGGCGGGTGACCGCATCCGTGTCGAGTATCTCGTTGGCGTCGTGGTGAAGGTGACGCGCCTCCCCGGTGCGTGACGACGGCCCCGCCGCGCGGACCGTGTAACGGCCCCGCTATTTCTTCTCGATTCGAATGGTCTTCAACTCGATGCGGTTGATCGGAGTCTCGTCTTTACGCGGGGCTTTTTCGATCGCCTCGACCGCCATCATGCCGTCCACCACGCGGGCAAAGGCGGTGTATTGTCCGTCGAGCGCCGGGGACGGCCCCGTGCAGATGAAGAACGACGTCGTCGCACTCGCGGGATCGGCGCCGCGCGCCATCGACACAATCCCCTTGACATGCATCGTGTCGCTGAACTCGGGAGCCATCGGGCCAACCAGCTTGCGCTGCTTGTCGCTGAACGCGACGGCACGCGTCCCTTCGGCGCCCGTCTGGATGACGAAACCCGGCGCCACCCGGTGGAAGGCCATGCCGTCGTATACGCCGGCGGCCGCCATCCGCATGAATTGCCGGACGGTATTCGGCGCCTTGTCGGTCAAGAACTCGATCGCGATGGAGCCCTCGCTCGTCTCGAGCACCGCTCGGTACTCGGCAAGCTGGCTGAGGCTTTCGCTGACGAACGGTTCCGGCGGCGTGTCACGAATCGTCACACGTCGAATCTCGACGCGTTCGGTGGCGAGCCCGGCCGCATCGACCGGTGTCGTCGAAATCTTGACCAGGACGTCGAGTCCGTCCGACACGCGACCGAACACGGCGTACCGGCCGTCGAGTGCCGGTTGATCCGCGAGAACCACGAAGAACTGCGCGCCCCCGCTGTTCGGCTTACCGGGAACCGTGACGGCTGCTACCGATCCGCTCGTCATCTTCGGGGCCGGGGGGTCGTCGGTCACCGCGTTCAACCCGCCGCTGCCGTAGGCTGAGCGCTTGCTCGGGTCTGTCGACAGCGGGTCGCCGCCCTGAACCATACCCCTCGGCACCATGCGATGAAAGACCGTGCCGTCGTACCCCCCCTCAGCCGCCACTTTCATGAAGTGCGCGCTCTGATTCGGCGCCGCGTCCGGCGTGAGGTCGATGATGAACGTGCCGGCCGTGGTCTCGACCACCGCCTGCTTGGAGGCAGGGCTTTGCGCCGCGAGAGCCGCAGCGAACCCCGGGATCCGATGCGGAACGCCGGGCGTGGCCGGCGCCGCCACCCGGATCGCGATCGAGAACAGCACGCACGGCACACAATATCGCTTCATAGAACTGCCGTCGGTTGAGGCGTCTCGATGATACGAGCCGCGTGCCGGATATAGTGAATGGCCGACACCCAGGTGATCGCCAGCGACACCCAGACGAGAACGTCGAAGATCCTCGAATGATACCCCCGGTAATTGAAGATCATCGCGGCGACGGCGGTGACCATGTAGGTGGCCGTGGCTACCTTTCCAAAGATCGACGGCTTGAACGTGCGCCGCCCAATCGCCAGGTTCACGATCGCGACGGTCAGGACGATCACGACGTCGCGGCTGATGATGCAGACGGTGAGCCAGATTGGAAATCGATTCGCCAATCCAAGGCCGGGCCAGGTCAATACGACGAAGGTCGTGACCAGCAGCAGTTTGTCGGCCATCGGATCGAGCCAGGCGCCAAGGCTCGTTCGCTGATCCGACCAGCGCGCCAGCAGACCGTCCAGGCCGTCGGTGATTCCGGCGACCACGAACACCACGAGCGCCCACCCGAGCTGTCCGTAGATCACAAGGATGACGAACGCCGGAATCAGCAGCATACGCAGCAGCGTCAGCTGATTCGCCGGCGTGAAGACCGTCATCTCCGGGCGGCGCCGATCGACGGCAGGCCCGCGAGCTGCTGGAGTCGCTCGATCGCCCGAACCGCCTGTTCGCCGCTGACCACTTGCGAGGGTTGAAACGTGCCGTCCGGCTCGGCCGTCAATATCCCCGACGCGACGGCGGCGGAGGCCGCCGGATAAGCCAGGTGGCCTGTCGCGAGATCGGTGAACTGCACCGACGCCGAGTCCCAGCGCTGCGCCTCCTCGGGTTTGAGAGGGGCAATACGCATCAGCAGTCGTTCGACCGCCTGGGCGAGATCGATCCGGCGAACGGCGGAGTCAGGCTGGAACGCGTGGTTGGCGAACGGTTCCATGACGCCGGCGCGAGATACCGTCAGGATCCAGGGCGCGGCCCAGTCGGTGCGGACATCGGTAATGGGCTCCGCCTCTACGCGTGCGTCCGGTTGCAGCAGCGGCGCCAGTCGCACGCCGATGAGCGCCGCCAGTTCTCCGCGCGTGATCTGGGGCGCGGCGTCGATCGCGCGGAACTGTTCGGGTAGCCGTGCCAGCTCGACCCGTCCCCTGGCCGCCTCGAGTTTGGCCACCAGTTCGCTGCTCGGCTCGATCGCCAGCGCCGCCGAGTACTCCCTGACGGCGCCGTCGAAGTCCCCGGTGGTCTCGAGGATCTCCCCGATGGCCGTCAGCGACTCCACGTCGGCCGCATCGAGGCCGAGCGCAGTCCGATAGTGAGCGAGCGCCGCGGGATTGTCGCCCCGCTGCCGTTCGACGGCGGCAAGCTCACGGTAGAGAAACGGACTGCCCGGAGAACTGTCAACCGCCGCTGTGTAGGCGCGAATCGCAGCGTCTAGCCGGCCCGCCTCGGCGGCGGCACGGGCCTCGGCTATCCGCTGCTCGACGTTGCGGAATTTCAACACCTCGACGCGTTGGGCGATCTGGGTCAGCGAAGGATCGGCGGCCACGGCGGCTTCAAATGCGACCAACGCGTCCGCTTCGCGGTCGAGGTCGAGGTACGCGACGCCTCGACCGACCAGCGCTGAAGCGTCCACCTGGCGTTCAAGGACCCGTTCAAACCGGGTCAACGCCGTCTTCGGCTCGCGGTCCCCAAGCTCGACGTAGCCGAGGCCAATTTCCGCAGGGAAGAACGTGGGTTCAGCCTTGAGCGCAATGGAAAACTCACGCTCGGCGTTTCGCAGGTCGCCAGCCTGGAGAAAGGTCCAGCCGCGGGTCTGACGCGCCGCCCACGGCTGGTTGGCAAACGCCGCGGGAACGACGGGCGCCACGAAGTCGGGAAACCGGGGTGACGTCACGACAGGCAACGGCGCCGTTCTCGGCGCACAAGCCGCCACGAGAACGAGCGACAGGCTGCTGACCTGCAGGGCGGCTCGACGCATCGGTGAAAGTTTACATCTTCTTAAGTTGACCGATCAGGCGTCGAGGTACATCGGCCACGATTGATACCTGACCGTCCCGCGTTTCGTGGACGAGGACTTTCCCGTGGCGGTACAGATGGGCGATCGCGGCTTGATCGGCCGCCTCACGGGGGTTGAACGTGAAGGTCACGCGCTGGAGATCGATTGCCAGACGATGCGCGAGGGTCTCGAGTAGCTCAGCAATCCCCCACGGTGCGGGTGACTGACCGATTCCCCCGCCCCGGGCCGAGAGGCACAGCGCCGCAGGGTCGCTCTCGAGCAGCCGGCGGCGCTCCTCCTCGGTCAACAGGTCGCACTTGTTGTAGACGTCGAGGAGTGGGACGTCCACGGCGTCGACTTCCTCGAGAACCTGGCGGACGGCCGCCATCCGTCGGTCCCGGTCCGGCGCGGCCGCGTCGGTCACGTGCAGAATCAGGTCGGCCGCTGCCACTTCCTCGAGCGTCGCGCGGAAGGCTGCGACGAGCGCGTGCGGAAGGCGATCGATGAAGCCTACGGTATCCGACACGAGCAGCGTACGGCTGTCGGGCAGACGAACCTGACGGAGAAGCGGATCGAGCGTGACGAACAAGGCGTCGGAGGCTTCCGCGGAGGCCCGCGTGAGCACGTTGAACAACGTCGTTTTCCCGGCATTCGTGTAGCCGACCAGCGCGACGATCGGCACCGAGGACTTCCGTCGCCGCTCCCGTGACTGGGCGCGTCGCTGACGCACCTGCTCGATGTCCTTCGACACCGCGTGAATACGCGCGCGGATCCGGCGCCGGTCGGTTTCGAGCTTGGTTTCTCCGGGGCCTCGCGTGCCGATTCCGCCTCCGAGCCGCGACAACGCGGCGCCGGCGCCCACGAGGCGTGGAAGCAGGTACTCGAGCTGCGCGAGCTCCACCTGCAGCTTCCCCTCGCGGGTGCGGGCACGCCGCGCGAAGATATCCAGAATGAGCTGCGTTCGATCGACGATCTTGCTGCCCGTCTCCTCTTCGAGGTGCCGCAGCTGGGCGGGCGTCAACTCGTGATCGAAAATGATCACGTCGACGCCCGTTTCCGCAGCCGAGGCCGCGAGCGTGGCGACTTTCCCGGCGCCGAGGAACGTTGACGGATCGGGCCTGGGGCGCTCCTGCAGCACGCGCAACACCACCTCTGCCCCTGCCGCATCGGCAAGGCCTGCGAGTTCGTCAAGCGACCGCTCGGCATCGAAGCGCCGCGCCCGGCCCATGATCAGACCGACGAGCGCTGCGCGTTCGCTACCACCTGCGGGTCGCTCGGGTCGGGATCTCCGCTGGGGCGAAGCTAGCTGGGGCTGTGTGTGTCGTGGATTGCGAGCCATGCCTGTATGGTGTCCCAAGGGATTGCGCCTGCGCGGACGAGGAGCGGTTCCGGCCCGGCCACGTCGACGATCGTCGAAGGCGCGCCGCCGCTCGTCGGGCCGGTATCAATCAACAGATCCACATCACCCCCGAGCGTCCGCTCCACATCGTCGGGGAGAGCGGTCGCCGGCTGCCCGCTCCGATTGGCGCTGGTAGCCGTGACCGGGCGATCCGCGAAGCGGCAGATCGCGCGCGCGACGGCGTGCGCGGGCACGCGCACGCCGACCCGACCGGTTCCGCCCGTGACAGCCGGGGCCAGGGCGGCGGGCGCGGCCACGAGCAGCGTCAAGGGACCGGGCCAGAATTTCTGCGCCAATCCTTCGGCCGTGCGCGAGAGACGGCCCATGTGGCGAATGACCTGTTCCGTATCGGCGGCAATCAGCGGAAGCCCGCGCTCTGCGCTCCGGCCCTTCACGGCGAAGAGACGCGCGACCGCGTCAACCCGGTACGGATCCGCCGCGAGACCGTACAGTGTATCTGTTGGCAGTGCGACGAGCCCGCCATTGCGGATCCATTTGGCCGCTTCCTGGAGCGCATCGAGCTGAGGCGCACCGGGCTCGACGAACACGCGGCGCATCGTTCAGAAACGGATCCTGACGTTCGTCGCGGGAGCGACGTGGATGCTGTCGATGAAGCGTATCTGGTGCGGCTGGTTCTGCATGATGAGCGAGCTGGTGCGGACGCCGTCGCCGAAGAACCGAACCCCCCGCATCAACGTGCCATCGGTCACGCCGGTCGCGGCGAAGATGATGTTGTTGCCCGGCGCCAGATCGTGCGCGCGGTAGACTCTCTTGAAGTCCGTAATGCCCATCGCGCGGCAGCGGCTTTCGTGCTCCGGTTTCGAGACCACGAGCCTCGCGAAGATCTCGCCGTTGAGACAGCGCATCGCCGCAGCGGTCAGCACGCCTTCCGGCGCGCCACCCGTGCCCATGACCGCGTGGACGCCCGATCCGGACACCGCCGCCGTGATACCCGCCGAAAGATCCCCGTCGCCAATCAGCCGGATCCGCGCGCCGGTCGCCCGGATGTCTTCGATGAGCCGCCCGTGACGAGGCCGATCGAGAACGATGACGACGAGATCGTCCACGTCGCGGCCGAGGCACCGCGCGATCGCAGCCAGGTTGTCGGCGACCGGGGCATCGAGGCTCACGTGATCCTTCGACGTCGGGCCGACGACCAGCTTCTCCATGTAGAGATCCGGCGCATGCAGCAGGCCGCCCTTCTCCGAAGCGGCGAGGACCGCGATGGCGTTGGGCGCGCCGGTCGCGCACAGGTTCGTGCCTTCGAGCGGATCGACGGCAATGTCGACCTCCGAGAAGCGCACCAATCCGAGGCTCTTGATGCCCTTGGCATTGACCAGACCGACCTTTTCGCCGATGTACAGCATCGGCGCCTCGTCGCGTTCGCCTTCACCGATGACAATGGTCCCGTCGATGGGGACGGTGTCCATCACCGCGCGCATCGACTCCACGGCGACCTGGTCCGACTTGTGACGATCCCCGTTCCCCATCGTGTGGGCGCACGCGATAGCAGCCTGTTCCACGACACGGAGAAATTCGAGCGACAGATCTGAATCCATAGAATCGTTGCCTCGAGCCCTGAGCCTTCAGTTTTTTTCCCAGGCCGGCAGCTCGCAGCGTGCGGGCCGATCGGTTCGATAGCCGAGCAGGTAATCCGCCTGCATCAGCTTATGGATCTCGCGGGTGCCCTCGTAGATGACGGCGCCCTTGCAGTTTCGGTAAAAACGTCCGACCGGATATTCGTCCGAATACCCATTGGCTCCGTGGATTTGCACCGCGTCGGCCGCCGCACGTTCCGAGGCGATCGTCGCGAACCACTTGGCCAGCCCCGTCTCGCGCGTGGAGCGTTGGCCGCTGTTCTTGAGCCAGCCCGCGCGCAGCCACAAGAGCCGGGCAGATTGATAGTCCGACTCCATCTGCGCCAGCATCTCCTTGACGAGTTGGTGCTGTCCGATCTCGACACCGAACGCCCGCCGCTCCTTTGCATAACCAACGCTGGCGTCGCGACAGGCGCGAATGAGCCCCGTGGCGCCGGCCGCGACCGTGAAGCGCCCCTGATCGAGCGCGGACATCGCGATCTTGAACCCTTCGCCCAGGCGTCCCAGCAGATTCTCCTCCGGGACCTCGACCTCGTCCAGCGTGAAGTACCCGGTGTCGCCGGCCAGAATGCCCCACTTCTCTTTCATCGGTCCGCTGGCGAAGCCCTTGAACGACCGCTCCACGATGAACGCGCTGATGCCGGACGGGTCGCGTTGCCGCTTCTTGTCGAGGTCGGTCCAGGCGAACACCAGGAAATCGTCCGCGACGTTCGCAAGGGAGATCCAGCTCTTCTCGCCCGTCAGGACATACCGACTGCCCTTCCGGACGGCCGTCGTCTGGATGCCTCGCGCGTCGCTGCCGGCCGAGGGCTCGGTGAGACCGTAGCCCGCGATCCTCCGTCCCTGCGCCTGCGGCACGAGATACCGCCGCTTCTGGTCCTCGTTCCCCCACGTCAGCAGCGTCAGGCCGTGAAGCCCCGCGTGAACGGACATGATGACGCGCAGCGACGTGTCCACGTATTCAAGCTCTTCGCTCACGAGTCCGAGCGATATGTAGTCCATCCCCGCGCCGCCGTACGTGGTGGGGATGGCGACCCCGAGCAGTCCGAGCTTCTGCATTCCACCGAGCACACGCTCACGATCGAAGTAGTGCCGCCGATCGTTCTCCCGGATGACGGGCGCGACTTCGTTCCTGGCCCACTCCCGAATGGACTGTTCGAGCAGACCCTGTTCCTCGGTGAGGGTGAAATCGATCATGGAAAGCGCGCCATGCTATCACGCGCCCCGTGTGACGTGCACGGACGCACCCCGCCCAAGATCGAGCAGTGCGGCCGCGCTGGCGCCGCTGGCCGCGATTTCGAGCCGCTCGTCGCTGCCGAAGAGCGCGCAGACTTCTCCCGGGGCAATGTCGGCGTACGTGGAAACCACACGGGCAATCGGACGGCCTCCCGCACGGATGTCAGGGTCTCCGCCGACAAGGGCATCGAACGTCTGCCGATCGATGTTGGTGATGAGATTGCCAAAGCGATCCACGCGCACGACTTCTCCGCGAATGGTGCCCGCCTCAATCACCGCGACCGGCAATGCGAGTCGGATCAGATCGGCGATGAACGGTCCGAGCGCGCCGACGTCGACGCCGCTCGCCAGCCATGCAGCCGCCGGCGCGAATCGATCGCGCCCCTCGAACGTGCGGCAGACGACGGCCCGCGCATATCGGGGCTCGGTGAGCTCCACGGCGCGCCACGAGGGCTGCTCGTCCAGCACCGAGCTGAGAATCCCATTGTCCGGGGCGACAAACCGATACGACCCAGAGTCTGCCGCAATCGCGCGCCGGGCCGACCCGACGCCGGGATCGACCACGGCCAGGAAGACCGTTCCCGGCGGGAAATACCGGTGACACGCCGCAAGCGCCAGACCGCCCGCGATCACGTCATGCGGCGGGATGTCGTGCGAGATGTCCACGAGCGTCAGATCGGGACAGATGCCGAGCATCACCCCTTTCATCGTGCCGACGTAATGATCGCGGAGGCCGAAATCGGTCAGCAGCGCTACGACAGGACGCGCCATGCGTGGAGATTACCCGAACCGACGGCTATGCCGGTTTTCGAAACAGAATCTCGCGGATGTTGTTCTGCAGGAGGAAGGAGTCCGAAACGCGGAGACCCTCGAACAGTCTGATGATATCGCGGTTCAACAGCGCCGCCCGCCGGCCTCTCGCGGCAGGATAGGCGCGATGGCGAAGATTGACTTCGTCGACGATGATGTACTTGGTATAGCGCTGATCCTGTCGCTGCACGCTCCCGAAGAATGCCAGCAGCGCGCCGTCGGGTCGAAGCACGCGCGCCAGCTCGGTTGCGAGCGCCTGAGCGGAGGCCTTGTCGAGGTAATCGATGAGATCCCAGCAGAGAATGCCGTCCATCGATCCGGTCGCCTGGGGGAATCGCTTCTTGAGGAAATCGGGAAGTCGTTCGAGCTTGTCCTCGCGCAGATGCCGCTCGAGATCGGCAAAAATATCCTCGACGAAAATCTTGCACCCGAGCTGTTCGCCGAAGAAGCTGACATTGCTCCCGACAACGGGTCCGAGGTCGAGCAGCGACGGCGAGGGATGCGACGTCAGCGCCGTCAGGAACTTCCTCAGCGCCTTCGTGGCAAAGACCGGATCTTCAACCTCGGACAATAGAGGAGGGGCCGGGTTGGGTTCCGGTCGGCGAGGGGCGAGGCGATTGAGAAGGCCCATACCTGCAGCGGAAGGTGGACGAAAGAAGTGAGAAGGCAGAAGGCCGCTTTCCCACTCCTCGCTTCGAACTTCCGAGTCCTGGCTTCCAGCTATTGGCTTCTACGCGCCTACGCGCTGGGCCGGAGCGGCGGCGTGAGGCTGCACGGCCGGCGCCGGCTGCGGCGCCGCCGCCTTGGCGTCCGCCTTCGCCGCGGGCTGTCCACCGCCCTTCCGCTGCATATCGACACTTCCACGGAAGTGCGCGCCTTCGGCAATGGCCACACGCGGCGACACGATGTCGCCGTCGACCGAGCCGTTGTCCCGGATGTCCACCTTTTCGCTGGCCGTGACGTTGCCAGTCACTTCACCCAGAACGATGACCGACTTGGCGAAGACCTGTGCCTTGATGCGCCCGTTCGGCCCAATCGTCAGCACGTGCTCGCGCAGCTGAATCGTGCCTTCCACGTGCCCTTCAATCGTGAGATCCTCGCTCCCATTCAGCTCGCCCTTGATGACCACCGACTTGCCAATGTTCACGATGTCCTTCTCCATGTGATGGCCCGCCTCTGGACGTGCAGGAGTGCTCGCGACCGGCGCGGGGGGCTGGGGCGCAGCCGCTGGTTGTCCGGTCGACGGACGAACGCCTTCATCACGTTTCCACATGTCAATCCTCCGCCTGTCCTCTTGCAGGGTGCGAGACCGTCTTGCCCGGGGGCGCAAGCACGATTTTCGCGTCAGTATAGGGGTCGCCTCAGATGTTGTCTAGTCCTTTTGTTTCCAATGGTTACGGCAATGCTACAATGAACGGTTCACTGATGCGTGTCTACTTTGACTACAACGCCACTACCCCCCTCGCCCCCCCGGTGATTGAGGCAGTGGTACGTGCGACCCATGATCTTTTCGGCAATCCGTCGAGTGTTCATTACTTCGGTCAACAGGCCAAGGCATTAATTGACGAAGCCAGGTCAGCCGTAGCGACGCTTCTTAACGGCGATCCCTCAGAGGTGGTCTTCACCAGCGGAGGGACGGAATCGGACAACTTCGCGATCCGGGGGGCCGCCGAGGCGCTCGAACCGACTGGCCGGCGCCACCTCATCGCCAGCTCCATCGAGCACGAGGCCGTCCTGAACACCTTCAAGGCACTGGCCAGGCGGGGCTGGCGGACGACGCTCCTGCCCGTGGACCAGACGGGTATCATCGCCCCAGACCGGCTGCGCGAGGTCATCAGCGATGACACCGCGATTGTGTCGATCATGCATGCGAACAACGAGATCGGGACGGTTCAGCCCGTTGCCGAGCTCGCGCGCCTGGCCCACGAGCGCGGCGCGATTGTCCACACCGATGCGGTGCAGTCGGTCGGCAAGATCCCGGTCGACGTGCGAGCCCTTGGCATCGACCTGCTGTCGCTGTCGGCGCACAAGTTCAATGGCCCGAAGGGCGCCGGTGCCCTGTGGATCAAGCGTGGCACGCGGATGCAGCCCATTCTCACCGGCGGCCGGCACGAACGAAACCGGCGGGCCGGCACGGAGAACGTGCCGGCGATCGCGGGTATGGGGACCGCCGCTGCGCTGGCGGGCGCGAAGATTGCCGCCGAAGGTGCTCGCCTCGGCGCACTGCGCGACCGCCTCGAGGCCGGGATCCTGAAGACTGTGCCCGGATCGGCGGTGAACGGCGCACTCCAGCCACGCGTGCCCAACACGAGCAATATCAGCTTCGACCGCGTCGAGGCAGAGAGCCTGCTCATCGCGCTCGACCTGGAAGGCATCGCCGTGTCCACCGGCTCGGCGTGCTCGTCCGGGACGCTCGAGCCGTCGCACGTGCTGCGGGCAATGGGGTTGCCAGCCCACCGGACGCAGAACTCGCTTCGCTTCAGCCTCGGGCTGTTTTCAACCGACGCCGAAGTCGATCGCGTCGTCGAAACATTGCCACGGCTGGTCGAGAAACTTCGGGGGTTGACGCGCAAGGCGGGCTAGCCGCGCAGTCGGTCGAACCAGAAACAGATGCGAATTGTCGTTGCCATGTCGGGTGGAGTGGATTCGTCGGTGGCCGCGGCCCTCGTCGTCGAGCAGGGCCACGATGTCATCGGTCTGTCCATGCAGCTCTACGATCAGTCAGACGGCGAGCGGACGTTCGGCAGCTGCTGCACGCTCGACGATCTGCACGACGCGCGGCGGGTGGCGCGCACACTCGGCATTCCGCACTACATCGTCAATCTCGAGCGGCAGTTCGACGAGCACGTCGTGTCGAATTTCGTCCGCGAGTATGCGGCGGGTCGCACACCGATCCCGTGCGCGCGCTGCAACAGCGACCTGAAGTTTTCGACACTGCTGACACGCGCGCGCGGCTTCGGCGCAGACGTCGTGGCCACGGGCCACTATGCGCGCCTTGACCGCGACCCGGGGACGGCCCGTCACCTGCTGCGACGCAGCCTCGATCCCGACAAGGATCAGTCCTACTTCCTGTTTTCTCTGTCGCAGGACCAGCTGGCGCACGCGCTGTTCCCCGTCGGCGATTGGTCGAAGGACGACGTCCGCGAGTATGCGCGGCGTCGTGGTCTGCTCGTCGCCGACAAACCGGACAGCCAGGAGATCTGTTTCATCCCGGACCACGACTACGCGACGTTCGTCGCCACGCATTCGCCAGAGGCGGCGCGCGCGCACGGGGAGATTATCGACACGGCGGGCCGCGTGGTCGGACGCCACGACGGGATCCATCGATTCACTGTCGGCCAGCGGAAGGGTCTCGGGCTGTCAAGATCGCCCGGCGGCCAGCCCGTGTACGTGCTTTCGCTCAACCCGGTCGAGCAGCAGGTGATCGTCGGACCGAAGGCTCTGCTCGAAAAGACGACGCTGACGGCGTCTGAGGTCAACTGGATGATCGCGGAGCCGTCGGGGCCGCTCGAGGTCACGGCGCAGATCCGTCACCGGCATCGCCCCGCAGACGCGACCCTGACTGCCCTCGGCGACCGGCGCGCGCAGCTCGTCTTCGATGCGCCACAGGTCGCGGTCACGCCCGGCCAGGCCGTCGTGTTCTATCAGGAGGACGTCGTCGTCGGCGGCGGCTGGATTGACTGAAACGCAGACGTGGTCTGCAAATGCTCGGGCACGTCGCCGAGGAAGTGCTCGGCGTCCAACGCCGCCATGCAGCCGGATCCTGCAGCCGTAATCGCCTGCCTGTATATGTGATCCTGAACGTCGCCGCAGGCGAACACGCCTTGCGCGCTCGTTTTCGCGCCGTCGTGCGTGACGATGTAGCCGTTGGCGTCGAGCTCGAGCTGACCCTTGAACAGCGCCGTGTTGGGCGTGTGGCCGATCGCCACGAAGACACCAGTCACGGGAATCTTCGTCCGAACGCCGGACTTGTTGTTCCGGACCTGCATGCCCGTCACTTCGCCCGACGGGCCCTCGATTTCCTCGACCTCGGAATCGAGCATCCACGCGATTTTGGAGTTGGCGCGCGCCTTGTCCTGCATGATTCTGGACGCGCGCAGCGTGTCGCGGCGATGGACAACTGTGACCTTGCTCGCGAACCGGGTGAGAAAGACCGCTTCCTCCATCGCCGAATCTCCGCCGCCCACGACGGCGATTTCCTGATTCCGGAAGAAGTAGCCGTCGCAGGTGGCGCAGGTCGATACGCCGTGGCCCATCAGGGACCGCTCGGACGGGAGTCCGAGCAGACGGGCCGAGGCGCCTGTCGCAATGATTAACGTTCTCGTGCTGTACTCCGCGCTCCCCGTCCTGACCTTGATCGGAGAGACCGCGAGATCGACGGCCGTGACGTAATCCTGCACTATTTCGGCGCCGAACTTCTCTGCCTGCGCGCGCATCTCGGCCATCAGGTCGGGCCCCATGATCCCGTCCTTGTGACCGGGAAAGTTCTCCACCATCGTCGTCAGCATGAGCTGCCCGCCCGCTTCAATACCTTCAATGACGAGGGGGTGGAGGCTGGCTCGGGCCGTGTACAGAGCAGCCGTCAAGCCAGCCGGGCCCGACCCGACGATTACGACGTTGCGTGTGGCCATGTCAGAGGTGCTTGTCGATGGCCTTCTTGAGGTCGTCCTTCGAAGCCAGGCCGACGAGAGACTCGACAACCAGGCCACCTTTGAAGATCAGCAGCGTGGGGATGCCGCGAATCTGGAACTTGAACGCCGTGTTCGGGTTGTCGTCCACGTTCAGTTTGCCAACTGTAGCCTTACCCGCGTACTCAGCAGCGAGCGCTTCCACCGTCGGGGCGATGCGCTTGCAGGGACCGCACCACTCGGCCCAGAAATCGACGACCACGGGCCCCGTCGACTTGAGGACCGTTTCGTCGAAGTTGCTGTCTGTAAAGGTCTGCACTGCGGTCTGCAAGTTCTCTATGGTCATCGCATCTCCCTGGGTCCTAAGCCCTTAGCCCTATATCTTGTCGTATCCGCCCTATGCGTCCATATATTTTGACGTACTCCCGGGCCGAACGGTCCCATGAATGATCCTGCAGCATCCCCCGCTGCTGCAGCGCCTTCCAACTGGTGTGATCGTGATACAGCGTCAGGGCACGCGTGAGAGCGCCGAGCAACGCGGCGGGTGCGTAGGGCTCGAACACGAACCCGGTGGCCGTCCGTCGACCGGGCGCGTAATCGGTCACGGTATCGGCGAGACCGCCGACGGCGCGAACGACGGGCACGGTCCCGTACCTGAGACTGTACATCTGATTGAGCCCACACGGCTCGAACTGCGATGGCATGAGGAAGATGTCCGCACCCGCCTCGATGAGATGGGCCAGCGGTTCGTTGAATCCGATGTGGACACCGATGCGGTCGGGATGAGCCGCGGCCAGCTGGGTCCACAAATCCTGATACCGGCTTTCGCCCGTGCCGAGCACCACGAAGGACGCCTCGAGCCGAGGCAGGTCGGCCGCCAGCGCGGCGACGAGGTCGAAGCCCTTCTGATCGACCATCCGAGAAATCATGCCGACCAGCGGGCGTTCGACGACGGCAGCCGGCAGGTTGAACCTGGCGAGCACCTCGCTTTTCGAAGCCACCTTCCCCTCGAGTCTCTCTGGACCAAACGGTTCAGGTATGAACGGATCGTGCTCAGGATCCCACTTCTCGGTGTCGATGCCGTTCAGGATGCCGACGAGATCGCCGGCACGGGCACGCAGGATACCGTCAAACCCGCAACCGAACTCGGGCGTCTGAATTTCGGCGGCGTAGCGCGGGCTGACGGTCGTGATCAGCTGCGCGTCATTGATTCCTCCCTTGAGCAGGCTGATGCGTCCCCAGTACTCGAGTCGTGCGGGTGTGAGCTGGTCCCGGCCGAGGTCGAGCCGCGGCAGCCAATCGACCTCACACAGCCCCTGGTAAGCAAGATTATGAATAGTCAGAATGCAGGGCGTGCCTGCCAGCACGGGATGCGCGGCGTAGAGCGTCCTCAAGTAAACGGGGGCGAGCGCCGCCTGCCAGTCGTGCGCGTGAACGACGAGGGGGGCAACGCCGCGACGAGCTGCACATTCAAGGGCGCCACGCACGAGCATCGCGAAGCGACGGGGATTGTCCGGATAGTCTCCGCTGTCGTCGCCATAAAGGAAGTCGCGATCGAACAACTCGGGACAATCGATCAACAGCGCCCGCGCGCCTGGCGCGAGATCGACCTGGAAGATTCCTACGTCACGCACGAAGCCGCCGATGGTGATCGGAAAGCGCTCGAGGAGCCCGCCGTCGACGATTCCCCGGTATCGAGGCAGCGCGAGCGTGACGTCCCAACCGAGCCGGGCGAGTGCCAGGGGCAGCGCTCCAAGAACGTCAGCCAACCCGCCGGTCTTGGAAAACGGCAGTGCCTCCGATCCAATCATCAGCACCGTTCGAGCAGGGGAACGCCGCGGCGACATCGACCACAGATACTAACCTCGGCGGAGCCCCGAGCCCTACCTGACGTTCCAGCCTTTCTGCCCTACAATGCTTGCCGTGCCAGAGCAACCGCAGCGCGCGCCCCGCGCCGAGCCCCGCGAAGTCGTCGAGCTCAAGCAACTGAAAGCCGAACAACCCGAGTTGGCCAGCGCTGTCGACATGCAGCTGGCGCTTGTCGACATGCAGCGTCGCGTGCAGTCGCGCGTGCCGCTGCCGTGGATACAGGTTGACGACGGATGGGTCCGCACCCAGCAGACGGCAGGACGTCCCATCGTGCGTTTTGCCGATATCCCGCTGGACTGGAGCGACTTCCGGTTGACCTTCCGGCAGACTGCAGACATCTTGCGGCGCTACGATGCGCTCGAGCCCGTCGACCACTCCGCCATCGTTGCCCTTGGCCGCGACGGCCACGTGCTCGAGCCGATCGTCACGCAGTGGTACGCGGCCACATCCGGGGTCGAGGGCGGCGATTCACGCAATCGGCTTCCAGCCGATGCGCCGGCGGGACTGGATCAGGTGCTCGTGCTGGCGCTCCGACCGTTTCTGATCCGCTCCGTGGAAGCACTCGCACGGATGGAGCTCCCTCCCTGGCACCACGGCCATTGTCCCTTCTGCGGCTGGGAGCCCGATTTTGCCGTGATCACGCCCCACGCCGAGCGGCGTCTCATCTGCGGCCGGTGTGCCGCACAGTGGTCGTATGCCCCGCTGACGTGCCCGTTCTGCTCGAATGACGATCGCAGCCTCATCACGTCGTTTGCCACGCGCGACGGACGCTATCGCGTCTACGCCTGCGACGTGTGCCGTCGATATCTCAAGGCCTACGACGGACGTCGGGCGTCGCGTCCGGTGATGGTATCGGTGGATTCCATTGCCACGCTGCCGCTCGACGCGGCAGCGATGCAACGCGGGTATACGGGATGAATTGACGGTGAACGGCCGCTACTGAGCGGCAGCCTGCGCCGGGGCGACCGGCGGAACCGGTGACGCGGCCGCGCTGAAGAGCGTCTGCGTCTTGGTCGAGAGCCAGTCGAAGAGATTGCGCGTCTCGACGAACCGGCCGGCATTCGAGCGGGCGCCGAGGACCACGACGGCCACCTGACTGCCGCTGTGAGGCAGCCTCAACAGCGTCGCCAGACAGTAGCCCGCCTTGGAGATGAACCCGGTCTTTCCCGCGCGAACCTCCACATCCTGGCGACCCAGCAGGTGATTCGTGCTCCGGAAGGAGATCGGCCGCGGCCTGACGTTCGCGGTTCGCAGGCTGTACTCGGACGTCCGCATGATCGAACCGATGCGCTCGTCGCTCGACGCGTAAGTAATCAGCCGTGCCATATCGAAGGCGGACGAAACGTTGTCAGACAACAGGCCCGACGTGTCCTCGTAGTGTGTGCTGGTGAGCTCGAGCTCGGCCGCCTTTTCGTTCATGCGGTTGATGAACCCCTCGGTGCCCAGGGGAGATACTCGGGCCAGCGCGCGCGCGGCGGCGTTGTCGGAGGCGATGAGCAGCAGATGCAGCAGATCGTCCACCGTCAATTTGTCGTTGGCGCGCAGGAACGTCGTCGACGCACGGAACACATCGCTACGCGCGACCGTAACCGGCGTCGAGAGCTCCGGGTTGTCTTCGAGGAAAACCACCGCGGTCATGACTTTCGTGATGCTGGCGATGGAGCGCTGAGTCTGCGAGTTCTGCTCCCACAGCACCTGGTTGGTCTCCGGGTCGTAGACGATGGCCGCTTCGGCGCGAACGTCCGGAACCAGAACTCCGCTTTCGTCCGTTTTGAGACGCGGCAGCGACTCGCCAACTTCGCGTGCGTAGGCGGCCGCGCGGGCGCGCGCAAGAGCCGCCCGCCGGTTTCTCGCCCGGGCCGCGGAGTAGCGTGTACTCGACTTCGCGGGAGTCTTGGAGGCGGTCGCCGCGGGCGGTTTGGCCGTCTTGGTTTCGGCAGCCGACCGGGTCTGCGCGCTGAGCGGATCGGTCCCAATACTGACGAGACTCGCGAGCGCAAGAGCACCGATCCAGAAAAATGGGTTTCTCTTCACTATCTCATCCGCCTCAGAGATTCAAGTGGCCGTGCTGAGATTCTAGGGTAGACAACTCCAATCCCGCAAGCCAATTATCGTCGTTCTTTCGCAGAAAAAACGAAACGGTTGAGTCCTAGCTCAACCTAACCAACTCCTATGCCACAATGCCATCCGGGTTATCGAGGGGGCTTCGGGGCGCGGCTGTTGATTTTATCGGCCGGCGAGGCGTCAAAATTCAACCGCAGGACGGAACACCGGATGACAGAACGGGAACTCGCGGAATACGCCTCACTGCGTGGGACGATTCGCGAGCGCGGAACCGTGCGAATCTGCGCATTCCTGGCGGGGTTGGTGTCATGGGCTCTGGCGGCCCTCGCCACCGCGGCCATCGCCATTCCGTTGGTCGCGCTCGTGCCGCTCCTGGTTCTGGCCGGAACCTTCGAAGCCGTCTTCACCATTCACGTGGCCGTGGAGCGCGTCGGCCGTTACCTGCAGGTCTTCTACGAGGACAAGTGGGAAGAGACCGCGATGGCTTTCGGGCGCCCGACGTCCGGGGCGGCGACAGACCCGCTCTTCGCGTCGTTTTTTGCGTTGGCGACGGCGTGCAATTTCGTCCCTGTCCTCGTGGCAGGCCCTGTGCCCGTCGAGTTGGCCACGTTGGCGGGGGCCCACCTGCTTTTCGGAATCAGGCTTGCGTTCGCGCGAAGAGCCGCACGGCGCCAACGCGCAGTCGATCTCGAACGCTTTCAGCAGATGAAGAAGGGACAGCCCTCACGGTCAATCAATGGCGCGCAAGCGCAATCGTGAGGAGAAGCGCCCGCTGCGTGCCGCGCCATGAGTCGGTCGTATCGAAGTACTCGGTCGAAGTGTGAGCGTCTCCGCCTTGTCCTCCCCCGCCAATCTGAATCGCAGCGATGCCTAGACTCGCCGGATAGTTGGCGTCGCTCGAGCTCATCGCCGACGTCGGCAGCCCGCCCACGGCGCGTGTAGCGGCGTATGCCGCCTGCACGATCGGTGCATTTTCGCTGAACTGCCCTGCTGGTCGCTCGCCGACCACTTCAGCCGACATCGACAGTCGGGCGGCGCCTGGCCACCTCGCGTGCTCCGCGGCCAGCGCAGCATCCAGCGTCTTCCGAAACTGAGCGTCAAGCGCGTCGAGCGCCTTGCGATCCACGGATCGGAGATCGACCTCCATCCACGCTTCTGCCGGGAGCGAGTTCACCGAGATGCCGCCGCCTATCCGTCCGACGTTGAAGGTCGTCCGGGGATCGGGGGCGACCTTGAGATCGGCGATTTGCGCAACGGCCCGACCGAGAGCGTTGATCGGAGTCGGAGCCCCGAAATCGGTGAAGCTGTGGCCACCTCCACCCCGGTATGTCACCCGATAACGTCTGCTGCCGACGAAGGTATGAGCGATGCTCAAGCCGGTCCCGTCAATCGTGACGAATCGGTCGACGCTCCCCTTCAGCGTGTCGTCGAACAAAGCCTTCATCCCCCGCAGGTTTCCCAGACCCTCTTCGCCGACGTCAGCGACGAAGGTTATCGACCCCGGAACCTGGAGGTGGGTCTGGTTCAACACACGAGCCAGGGCCACCAGGACGGCCAGCCCACGACTGTCGTCGCCGATGCCGGCACCCCGGAGGATGGCGCCTTCGCGCCGGACACTGACGTTCGTGCCATCCGGAAAGACCGAATCGAGGTGTGCGGCAATCACCAGGTGCGGACGCGGCGCCGCACCGCGGTATTCGCCGAGCACGTTGCCGACCTTGTCTACCCGGACATTCTGAAGACCAGCCTGGAGGAACAGCCGCCTCATCTCCTCCCCGCGCGCGCGTTCTTTGAACGGCGGCGCGGGAATCTCAGACAGGCGGATCTGATCCTCGATCGTCTGCGACTCCAGAGTTCGCGCCGCCGCCAACGCCGACTTGACGTCGGGGAGATCGGCGAGTTTCGACACCTCCGTCGGCGCCTGCGCACTGAGTGCGACGCTGAGCGCGAGGAGAGGAAACAGTGAAGCGGACACGACGCGCCGACGAAGCATCGACGCATCGTATCCAATTCGCCGGAGACGTATCCAATAATCAGTAGTCAAGACGGTTATCGCCGCGAGTCCAGAATCAGAACAACGCTCGTGATCTGGCGACCTATCGGCATTCCTCTCAGGTCTCACGCGTCTTCTTCAAGTCTCTCACGTTCGTCGATCGCCCGGCACAGCGCTTGCTACGGAAATATGCGAGGACCACATCCAATGAGTCTCGTACGGCTTCTCGGATATACAACGCTTGCGTGCGGTTGCGTCGTAGGGCGTTACCGGGAAGTCGCGTCGAGCCGCGAAGTCACCTACGTGGAAGAAAAAGGCATGTCCTGCGGGAGTCACACGCATCGCCGCAATCACACGGTCGCGATCGAACGCACGGCGACCGTCTCGTCCTTCATCGTCGCCGCCAAAGCCTCCTAGCGTCCTCACCCTCGCCTTCAAACCGACCAGCTACAGTTCTGGGGCTGCCTGCTCCATTTCTACCCACTGCTGGCCGCACGCCCTAACGTAGGGCCGTCCCCGCTCCGAAACTAAAATGAGACACTCGATACCAAAACGAGACACAAACGATGTCCGTCCTTCTCAAACCCTACGACAGCATCGGCACCGGGCGGTCTGCGGCCCGCTTCTATCTGGCTGACTGCCTCGACCTCTTCCAGCAGCTGCCGGCCCAAAGCGTGGACGTCATCGTCACGTCACCGCCCTATAACCTGGGCATCCGTTACAGCCAGTACCGCGACTCCCTGGCTCCCGCTGAGTACCTCGAGTGGACGAACCGCTGGGTAGCCTCCGCCGCGCGAGTCCTCCGACCGGACGGCTCCCTGTTCCTGAATGTCGGGGCCAAGCCAAGCGATCCGTGGACAGCTCTCGACGTCGCTCAGGCCGTTCGACCGCACCTGAGACTGCAGAACGTCATCCACTGGATCAAATCGATTGCGATTGATCGAGACCTGGCCGGCACGGCGGCGGGGCTGGCGCGCGACCTGGCCGTCGGACACTACAAACCGATCAACAGCGACCGGTTCATCAACGACTGTCATGAGTTTGTGTTCCACTTCACGCCGCAGGGATCGACGGGGCTCGATCGCCTGGCGCTCGGCGTTCCCTATCAGGATCAGTCGAATGTCGGGCGGTGGCGCGCCGGCGCCCAGGGCGTGCGGTGTCGGGGCAACACCTGGTTCATCCCCTACGAGACGATTCAACGCCGGGATCGGGATCGCCCGCATCCTGCAACGTTTCCTTCGCGGCTGCCGGAACAGTGCCTGCGTCTCCACGGCCTCCGTCGCATCGAGCTCGTCATGGATCCCTTTGTCGGGCTGGGGAGCACCGCTGTCGCGTGCGCGCGGCTCGGCGTCGGATTCGTTGGCGCGGAACTCGATGAGGCCTACCTGACCGAGGCGGTCGGGCGAACCAGGCTCGCGCGTGTCCCGCGCATGCGCAAAGCGGAACTGCGGGACTCCAACAAGCCGCACGTCGCGAACGTCAAAACGCGCTGAACGTCAGAGGCGCATCGCTCCGACCGACAGGAGCGCCGATCTATTTTGCGGGCGTCGCGGCCGGCTCCGTATTGGCGACAGGAACGGTGCGGAGCACGTATTCCTTTCGCGACCACACGTCCACGTTTGGCCGGGTCACGCGCACTTCGAGCCGCCGGCGGCGCTGCGTCGGATCGGGGTTGCCCGAGTAGTAACCGAGCACGTAGTAATCGCTGGTCTCCGCATCGATCCGCGCCAGCGCCTTGTCGAAGTCATTCTGATTGACGACGGCGATCCCACCGGTCTCTTCGGCCAGCGTTCTCAGGCTGTCCTGCGACTTGCGGACGAATTCCTGCCACTGGACGGGTTCCACTTCCTGATCGAGATCCGAGAGCGGACCCACCAAGCCGCGTGGATCGATCGTGTACATCGTGACGTTGGATCGGTTGGCTTCCCTCGTCAGCTCCGCGAGCATCATCGTCAGGTCGGCATCGCTGAACTCCGCCGCGGCTCGGGGATGAGTCAGCGTCGGATCCTGCGGACGATCCTCGCCCTGATACTTGTACTGCTGATTGAGCTCGCGCTGCAGGGTGTTCTGCAAAAACGGCGAGCTCGGATCCATCAGGCCGATTCGTGACGCTTCGAACGGGTTGAGATCGTAGCCGTCGCTCACGTAGATGAGCGCCTTCCGCCGGTCACGCACTTTGTCGAGGTTCTGCAGCAGCTCGTAGACCGTCTTGAAGGCGACGCCGACCCGGTACTTGACCTCGGAGGGCGCGCCTGTGATCAGTCCCCCCTGTTCGATGATCTCCTCCGGCTTGAGCTCGGCGCCGGTCATCTTGTTGATCGCTTCGTCCAGTCGACGCTTGTCGTACGTCATCTGCACTGAAATCGACGAGGGGCCACTCGAGACAATGCCGAAGAGATCGCCATCGTGAATCAACTGCTTCGAGATCTTCTTGAACAGCTCCCGCACGCGCGGTGTGCTTCCGAACTGCAGATGCAGGTCGTCCACGAAGAAGACGAAGATGCGTCCCGACACGTCGTTGACGGCTCGTGGCGGCGGCAGGATGAGGCCTTCGGAGGCGAGCACGGGAGGCGGCGGCGCCAGCACGTTTCTGACGCGGCCACCGTGGCTCACCGTCATGGACGTGATCTCCTGCTTCACGCCGTCTTCGTAAATTTCGAACTCGTCTTTCGACAAGTCGGACAGGAAGTTGCCGTTCTGATCGCGCGGGATGACGTCGGTCGTGACCAGATCGATTTGAACTCTGAAAGTCGGTTGCTCCGCCGCAGGCTCGGGCGTCTGAGGGGATGCAGGCTGTTGCGCAACCAGACCGGCGCTGAGCATCGCCAGCCAGACCGTGGACCACAACCCGCGCGTTTTCAGTTTCATAGCGGCGATTATACTCCGTCCTCGGGCTCATCAGGTGGCAAGAGCTGCGGAGCGTCCGCCCCTGTGGGCGTCCCCTGAACTGCTTGATCCCTTTGCGGTTTCCGGCGCCTCCGCCGGCGGCGCCGCCTCGACACCCCGCTCCCCTGCGCGCCTTCCGCACCGGCGGCTGTCCCTTCGGACGTCGGCAAAGTTGTGTCGGTCGATAGACCGCTATCACCCGGGCTGGCAGGGGCCGTCACGTCAGCCTCAAGTTGACTGCTCGGCAGCTCCGACGGGACCGGCGTTTCGATTTCGCCGCTTTCGAAATCGTCCACTGGTACCGCCTCGGCCGCTGCGCGCATCGCGCGCTCGGCACGCCGCCGTTCTCTCCAGTGATCAGGCTCCATCGGTGGCGGAATCGGCGTTCGAACGATGGCCGTCCAATCGAACGCGACGTCGGGGTAATGCGACTCGAGCGCACGCTGAATCTCGGGATCGAAGGGAGCTCGACCGATCTTGATATTTGGCGGTGTCCGAAACCAGTAGAGCACGCGAGGACGCCCCTTGCCGCGGCTCGACGGCTGCACGAGGCAGAAATGCTCGTACCCACGCTTGTCACGCGAAAACCTGAGGAAGGCCACGCCTTTCCCCGCCCCTGCCCGCTACCGGCGCTTCTGGGGGCGCGACGGCTTCTTGAGGGGCTTTCGTCCGCCCCGAGCTGCCGTCTTTCCGCCGCGGCTGGCCATCTTGGCGCGGGCCGGTGCGGCGGCGCGCACAGCGGGCCTCACGCGGGGAGCTGCGGCCGGTGCCTCGCGGCTGCGGTGCACCAACGTGAAGCGAGCTTGATCGCCGATGAAGTGGTAACTCCAGATTTCGGCGACCTGGATGTGATGATCCTCGCAAAGCCGGCGCGCCACGTCCACCATGCCAGCGGGCACATAGAGGTGAAACGGCACACGGAGTCTCGCGAAATGAGCCCATTGAGCCAGGGCTTCCAGGTGGTTGACCGATTCCCCCGTCTCGACCTCAACGACAGCTTGCAGCCGGTGTCCTCGCTCCTGTGACTGCAACACCACATCGGGGTACATCGCCGACGTCCCGCTCCCGACCGACGTGTTCTGCTCTGCCCCCGGGTTGATGCCCGCCTCGAAGCGGCGACGATTCTTGGCCTGCAGCAGGCGAATGACACGATCGTGTTCGAGCTGCTCGCGGACCGGCCGCACCAGAATCGGGCTCACCAAACGCCTCCAAATAGCTGGAAAGTCGAGATCAAACGCGAGAGTTTAGCATGGATCAGTCAACCTCAACCGGCACGGTCGCGCCCCCGCTCCGAGGCGTCGGGTACAATGCCAACGTGACAGCCGCGCTGTCGAATCCCGTTCCAGCCAAGATCCTGATCGTGGACGACGACCAAGCCGTTACGCAGACATTCGCCAGGATGCTGCGCTTGGAAGGGTACCAGGTGCGCACGGCGGTCTCAGCCGAAACGGGTCTACGCGTTGCCGCGGAAAGCCAACCGGACGCCATCATCCTGGATCTCCGCATGCCGCTCATCGACGGCCTCGGCTTTCTGCGTCGGCTGCGCGCGCTCGACGAGCAACGCACGACGCCGGTCGCGATTGTGACTGGCGATTACTTCCTCGAGGACAAAGTGTCCAGCGAACTGCGCGAGCTGGGCGCGGAGCTGAGATTCAAACCGATGTGGCTGGAGGATCTCGTCGGCCTGGCGCGTAATCTCCTCGGAGCCACCCACTGACCGACGCGGACGGCCGATTCATCAAAGCGTGCCGGCGGCAGCCGGTTGACGCCACGCCGGTGTGGTTCATGCGCCAAGCGGGGCGGTACATGAGCGAGTACCGCGCGCTTCGTCAGCGCTATTCGCTGCTCGACCTCTGCCGCACGCCCGATCTGGCCACCGAAGTGACGCTTCAGCCGGTTCGTCGAATCGAGGTAGACGCCGCGATTCTCTTCTCGGACCTCCTGCTCCCGCTCGAGCCGATGGGAATTCGGTTCGATTTCATTCACGGCGAGGGGCCGGCGATCGAGAATCCTCTCCGCACCGAATCCGACCTCGCGCGGGTGACGCGCTTCGAGCCGCGCGAGTCGCTCGAGTACGTCTTGCGGGCGATCCGGCAGATCAAACGCGCCCTCGGTGGACGCCTTCCGCTGATTGGCTTCGCGGGCGCGCCTTTCACCTTGGCCTCGTATGCGATTGAAGGTGGACACTCCACGTCGTTCGCATCCACCAAGGCACTGATGTATGGCGCGCCAGCCGCCTGGCATCGTTTCTGCGAGACCATCGCGGAGGTGATCGGCGATTACCTGCTGGCGCAGATCGATGCCGGTGTTGACGCCGTGCAAGTCTTCGACTCATGGGTAGGCGCTCTGAACGCCCGCGACTATCGCGAGTTCATCCTGCCTCACACCCGCCGAATCTTTGACACGATCAGGCCCTCAGGCGTGCCGACGATCCACTTCGGCGTGGGAACCGGCGCGATCCTCGGGGAGCTGCGCGAAGCCGGGGGCGACGTCATCGGCGCTGACTGGCGCATTCCGCTCGATGAAGCCTGGAAGCGTATCGGCTTCGATCGCAGCATCCAGGGCAACCTGGATCCCACGGTCCTGCTCGGGCCACTCGATCGAATCGTGGCGGCGGCCGACGACGTGCTGGAGCGGGCCGGCGGACGGCCTGGACATATTTTCAACCTGGGGCACGGCATCCTCCCGACAACTCCCGTCGAGCATGTCCAGGCGCTGGCGCGGTACGTCCATCAAAAAACGGTACGATAGCGCTCGAGGTCGCACACGTGCCGTCTCCCCGTAAGCGGTGCCTGTGCCGCACATCGACTCGATATGTCTAGGACGGCCGTTCTGCTCATGGCTCATGGCACGCCGGAGTCCCTCGACGAGATGCCGGAATACCTTCGGCTGGTCCGCGGCGGCAGGCCGGCGTCTCCCGAGCTCGTGGCTGAAATGCGCAGCAACTACGGCGCGATCGGCGGGCGATCGCCCCTGACCGACATTACCGAGGCCCAGGCCCGGGCGCTCAGAGCGCGGCTCCCTGGACTTGCCGTCGGGGTCGGCATGCGCAACTGGCGCCCGTTCATCAAGGACGCGCTGCATGAGCTCGCCGCCCAGGGCGCCGACCGCGTCGTCGGCATTCCGATGGCCCCGCAATTCTCGACGTTGAGCGTGCAGAAGTACATTGATGCCGCTCGCGCTGCGCTGGCCACAATGGAGCGGCCCCCCGTCTTCGAGGCGGTCCAATCGTTCTTCGGTCACCCGCTCCTCATCGAAGCGTTCGTCGATCGGCTGCGCGCCGCGGCCCCCTCCGCCGATGAGCTCGTCATCTTCACCGCACATAGCCTTCCGGCCCGGATCATCGACGCGGGTGACCGCTACAGTGCCGAAGTCGAAGCCACGGCCCGTGCGGTGGCCGCCGGGGCCGGTATCGCAAACTACCAGTTGGCTTACCAGAGCGCGGGTCGCACGCCTGAACCGTGGATCGGTCCATCGCTCGACGCCCTGATCGAAGACCGCGCGCGGGCCGGGATGCGCCGGTTCCTCGTCGTGCCGGTCGGCTTCGTGTGCGACCACACCGAGATTCTGTTCGACATCGACGTGCAGGCAGCCGGGACGGCCGACCGGTTCGGCGCCACGATCCGGCGGACGGAGTCGCTCAATACTTCGCCACCGTTCATCCGGATGCTCGAAGACCTCGTCCGACAGATGATGTGAGGCCTCAAGACGTGGGTTTGTGCCGTGGCGGTGACGAAGGCGGGCGCCATCGTGGTTGATGTGACGATCGTGGGAGGCGGGATCACAGGTCTATCGGCCGCGTACGAACTCGCGCGCCGCCGCATCCCCTTCGTCCTTCTCGAGCAGGCGGCCGCGCCGGGCGGGGTGATCCTGAGCGAGCACGTTGACGGATTTACGATCGATGCCGGGCCCGACGCGCTCCTCACCCAGAAGCCGGAAGGCATCAGGCTCTGCGAAGAACTGGGTCTCGGCGGTCGGCTCGTTTCCACGCTCCCGCCGCGTCTTGCCTTCATCCAACGGAGAGGTCGGCTGCATCCTTTGCCAGCGGCCTCGGTCCTCGGCATCCCGACCCGTTTCGGCCCGTTCCTGCGCACCGGCCTGTTTTCCTGGCGGGCGAAGCTGCGGATGGGTGCCGAGCTCTTCATCCCCGCGCGCACCGACCAATCGGACGAATCGATCGGCGCCTTCATGACGCGACGCTTTGGCCAGGAGGCCACCACGTATCTGGCGGAACCGCTGCTGGCCGGCATCCACGCCGGAGACGTGAATCGGTTGTCGCTTGCCGCCCTCTTTCCGAGATTCGCCGAAGCGGAGCGCGCCTCTGGCAGCGTGATTCGGAGTCTTCGTCGTCGGAGGGGTGTGCCTCCTCCGGAAGGCGTCTTCCGATCGCTGCCTGGCGGATTGAGCGAACTGGTCACGGCCCTCGTCGGCTCGCTCCCACCAGGGAGCGTGCGGACACACACGCCGGTGTCACGGGTTCAGATAGTCAATCGTGTTGAAAGCGACGCGGTCTTCCGTGTCGACACTGCCGCGGGGTCGACCCATGAGTCCCGCGCGCTAATCCTGGCCACGCCGGCGTATGTGACCGCGGCACTCACCCGCGAACTCGACGGAGAGATTGCCCGTCAGTGTGACGCTGTTCCGTACGCCTCGATCGCCACGGTGGCGCTGGCGTTTCCGCGCGCGGCGGTCAGCCATCCGCTCAATGGGTCTGGTTTCGTCGTACCTCGTGTCGAAGAGAACGGGATTCTTGCCGCGACCTGGCTGTCATCGAAATGGCCTCATCGGGCGCCAGCCGGACAAGTACTCATGCGCACGTTCATCGGAGGTGTCCGAGATCCCGAGGCCGTCCGCCTGGATGACGCCGAATTGGTGAAGCGGTCGCTCGCCGCGCTGCGCGGCGTTCTCGGCATCCAGGGGGAGCCGCGGTTCACGCGCGTGTACCGGTTCGAGCGGGCCAGCGCACAGCACGAAGTCGGGCATCTCGCACGTATGAGTGCCATCGATCGCCTGCTGGAGCGGCACCCCGGCCTCTACGTGACCGGCAGCGGTTTCCGGGGCGTGGGGATTCCAGATTGTGTGGCGGACGCCCGCACCACCGCTGCGCGGGCCTCCGGATGGCTTGCCAGCACCAGCGGCCGCGAACGACCGTCATCCATCGGAGCTCAGCATGATCGGTGACCGGGCCTTCGACTTCGTGTTCCCGAACGCCAGAGCCTTCTGACCTCGCGATGCGTCCGATCCACATCATCGGCGTGCCGCTGGATCTCGGGGGGAATCGGCGTGGTGTTGACATGGGGCCCTCCGCGCTGAGGATCGCCGGGCTCGGCGACCGCATCGCGCGACTCGGGTACCCCGTCGTCGATCACGGCGATCTGCCGTCGCCGACGCCGGAGACACGCGAATGGATCGACGAGCGGCAGAAGTACATCGATGACATCGCGAAGGTGTGCCGTCACCTGTACGAGACGGCGCGCCGCTGTTTCGACGAAGGCGCGCTGCCGCTGGTCATCGGAGGCGACCACAGTCTCGGGGCTGGTTCGGTCGCGGCCGCATCGGCGTGGGCGCGCGACACGCGCGGACTGCCAATCGGGCTGCTCTGGGTCGACGCTCACGGCGACATGAATACGCCGGCGACGTCGATCACCGGAAACGTCCATGGCATGCCGCTGGCCGCGCTGCTCGGGGGCGATCCGGCCCAGCTCTCGTCGGTCGGCGGATTCTCGCCGAAAGTGCTTCCGGCCAAGACCGTGCTCATCGGCGTTCGGAACCTCGACGAACGCGAGAAAGTCGCCGTGCGCGACTCCCAGGTGCACGTGTTCACCATGAAGGACATCGATCGCCAGGGCATCGCACAGGTGGTCGAACAGGCGGTGCGGCTCGCCGGCAGCGGCACGGCGGGCATTCACGTGTCTGTCGATCTCGACGTTTGCGATCCGGGCATAGCGCCTGGCGTGGGCACGCCAGTCAAAGGGGGGCTCGACTACCGTGAGGCGCACATGGTGATGGAAATCGTCGCCGACTCCGGACTGCTGACCTCGCTCGATCTGGTCGAGATCAACCCCACACTGGACGTTCGGAATATCACGGCACAGCTCGCCGCCGAGCTCGCGGCGTCGGCGCTAGGGATGAAGATTCTGTGAGCTGCTCTCGACCAGCATCTCCTCGAGCGTCTCGACCAGCAGCACCAGCGAGTACGGCTTCTCGATCAGCCGCGTCCGCGGTCGCAGCCGTTCGAGCTCGGCTGACTCGGAGGGGACACCCGAAAAGATGATCACCGGCACGTCGGCCGGCGTGGAGACGACGACGTCTCGCCCCGATCCATGCTTCAGCCGCAGGTCGACGACGGCCGCCACCACACGGTTTTTCTTGAGGGCGTCAAGTCCTTCATCGCCCGTTTCCGCCGTGACCACGACGAAGCCGTGCATCTCGAGGAACTTCACGAGCGGCCGGCGGACCGACACGTCATCTTCCACGACGAGCACCAGGCGCACCGGTTCTTTGGCCATAAGAAGAATCTGACCCAATGACCCGGGCCAGTATAGACGATGACGTTCGGTGGCGAAGTAGAATAAATCCAGCGTTTCCAACGAGACCGGGTAGCTCAGTGGTAGAGCAGCGCACTTTTAATGCGCGGGCCGCGGGTTCAATCCCCGCCCCGGTCACCACCGTAGAGGCGATCGTCGGAGGCGGATGATTGCTGCGAGGGAACAGCTCGCGAGAATGGAGTGAGAGAACGAATCGAGGGTCGTTGGCGCAACGGCAACGACGCGTGACGCCGCGCGGCGCCCCGTCAGCTGACGAGACCGATCAGCCGCGCTGGAATCGCGACGCCCGACCAGAGCATGATCGACGCGAAACCCGCCAACTTCCCCCAGATGCGCAGCCGTGACTCTTCGAGCTCGACAAGCCACGGGCGGACGACGAAGGTAAAGATGATGGCCACGAACATGACCTCCATCTTGAACCAGAACAGTCCGCTGTAATACTCCTTCACCGGCGCCAGCATCAGCTGCGGGAGACCCGTCGCGACGAGGCCGAGGAACCCCCACTTCAGCCAGGGCCGCGCGTGGCGGGCGACTTCGGGCAGCGGCTGCTTGGTCAACCCACCACCCATGAGTCTCAGGTCGACGATCAAGACCGCACCCGCGAAGACGACCAGCGAGAGCAGATGCATGACGTTGATCATCGCGCCGAACCAGGCCACTTCACGGAGACTCTCGGTCAGCGTGAGAGAGTTGATCCATTCGGCTAAAGGAAGCATGGAAGGGCTCCGCAGCTACTCGTAAGTGAACCAATTGTACGCCGTGAGTCGCCCGAATACGACAACACCGGCCCAGAGAACCAGTGACAGAACGCCCGCAATCTTCGCGCCGAACGGTAGAATCGCGTCGCGATCCCATTTCGCCACGGATCGGTACGTGGTGAGGTGGAAGTAAAGCGCGTTGACTCCCGCGAGCACCATCAGGACCATCTTGAGCCAGAAGAGCGCCTTTCCGTAATAACGGGTGGGCTGGCCATAAAACAAGAGCATCCCGCTCACCGAGGTGACGGCGAGCCCGACCATCTGCCACGGAAACAACCGCCGCTGCAGCTCGGAGAACGGCGTCTGCTTGAAGCCCAGCCCGGACAGACGCAGGTCCATCATGATGATCAGCCCGAGAAAGAGACACATGCCGACGACGTGCGACGTCAACAGGATCGGGTAGCCATTCAGGGACTCACGAATCGCGGTGCTGGAGGGTAGCGCTTCTACCCATTCGAAGAGGCTCCGTACAGTCATGAGGGTGTGCACCGATCCGCGAGGTTCGCCTTCTCGCGATAGACGTCATGGCAGGCGCTGCACGCCTCAACCGCCATCCACCCGCCGTAGACGTTGCCCAACGTGACGCCGACCACTCGCATACTTGGCCCCCGAAAGACACGGCGGTTCTCGCCTTCGGCGATGGGTTGCAGCGCCGATTATCGCCGCCACAGCGAAGTTGTCAACTTAAGTTTCGCTGAAGCCGTGCCGGAAACCCGTCACATCGGTCAGCGCGCCAGCCGCTCCAGCTCCTCGGCATGGTCGGTCTCTTCAGCCAGGATGTCCTCGAGCCGAATGACCAGCCCCTTGTCGCCGAACTCTTCCGCCTGTTGGATCCGCTCGGTGTAACTCGCGACGACGCTGCGTTCGGCGGCGACATTCTCTTCGAGCATCTGTTTCGCGCTGCGCACCTTCTTCGGCATCGCCGGCTGAATCTTGACTTCTCCGCCGAGCGCCGAAATCTTGTCCGCCAGAAAGACGGCATGATTCAGCTCGCCAGCGAGGTCGGCCTTCAGCACCTCGCGCAGCTCGTGACCCAGGAGGCTCGTGGCGGTGGCCGCGTGATAGAGATACCGAAGCACAGCCTCCAGTTCGCGGTTGAGATCGCCATTGAGCCCGTCGATGAGTTTCTGTTTGTTCGACATGGCTAAACCTTATCCCAGATCGCACGCTTGACGAAGAGGCGCAAGGCGGAGGAGTATTCGCGCCTGCATGAACCTTCGTTATCGCGCCGATCACGTCGGCAGCCTGCTCCGGCCCCCGGCGCTGCTGGACGCTCGTCACGACCCGGCGGTCGGGTCCGAGGCGCTGGCCAGGCTCGAGGATCGATACATCCTCGACGCGTTGACGCGCCAGAAGGAGATCGGCTTCAAGATCTTCACCGACGGCGAGTTACGTCGCGCAGGGTTCATGAGCGACTTCTACGATTCGGTCGAGGGACTCGACCAGACCGGCGAGATCGCCCGGGCCTGGAAAGGCGCGCCGTCTGCTATCGGCGGGACATCGGGTCGGGACGCGGCGCGATCGGGCCTGGCGGGCCTGGCCGTGGCCAGGATCGTCCAGAAGAAACGCCTCACCGCGCACGAAATCGGCTTCTTGACGGCGCACGCGCCTGGCGACATCAAGATGACGCTGCCCACGGCGAATCAGTTCCCCGCCATCTGCTACAAGAGGGGCGTCAGCGATCAGGCCTACGCGAGCCATTCGGACTTTCTCTGGGACATCGTTCCGATCATCAGGGCTGAAATTCGCGCGCTCGTCGCCGAGGGCGTGAAATACATTCAGATCGATGCGCCCCGGTACAGCTACTACATCGACCCCAAGTGGCGGCAGCACATCCGGGATGAGATGGGTCTCGACCCGGAGCAGGCGCTCGACGAGGCCATCCAGGCGGACAACGCCTGCCTCGAAGGCCTCGAGCGCCAGGGGATCACGGTCGCGATCCATCTGTGCAGAGGCAATAACCGTAGCCAGTGGTACGCGAGCGGTGGCTACGACCCCATCGCGGAGAAGCTCTTCAACCAGCTGAACGTCGATCTGTTCCTCCTCGAATACGAATCGGAGCGCGCCGGGACCTTCGAGCCGTTGCGCTTCGTGCCCCGCGACAAATCCGTCGTCCTGGGTCTCGTCAGCACGAAGGTCCCCGAACTCGAGTCGCCGGAGCAGCTGGTCCGCCGGATCGACGAGGCGAGTCGTTATATCCCGATCGACCGCCTCGCGCTGAGCCCACAGTGCGGGTTCGCCTCCGCCATGGAGGGTAATCTCCTCACCGAGGACGATCAGTGGCGCAAGTTGCGGCTCGTCGTCGAGACCGCGCGGAAGGTGTGGAAGGACGCATGACCCCCGGTACCCAACAAGCCATCACGATTACCGATGCCGCGTGGCAGTGTCTGGAGGGGGCCTACGACGTCCAGATTCACGTCGGTCCCGACGTGATTCCCCGCCGCATCGACGACATCGACTGCGCGAAGGAGTTTCTGGCGCACGGGCTCAAGGGGTTCGTGCTGAAGTCGCACTACGTGCAGACGGGAGAGCGTGCGCAAGTCGTCCGGAAAGCGGTGCCCGGATTCCAGGCCTACGGCGCCATTACGCTCAACCACAGCGTCGGCGGCTTCAATCCCGTCGCCGTCGAGCTGGCGGGCCGCTCCGGGTGCAAGATCGTGTGGATGCCGACGGTGGACGCAGAAAACGAGACGGCGGGTCGCCTGGATGGCGGCAGCGAAAAGCTGCCGTTCTGGGCAAAGATTCAGCGCGAGCTCGCGGCCGAGGGAATTTCCCCGCCGCCGCTGAAGGCCCTCGATGCGTCGGGCCACGTGGTCGAGGCTGCCTATCGATGCCTCGAGCGCATCGCCAAGCACAACATGATTCTGGCGACCGGTCACCTGGGCCGAAACGAGATCTTCGGTCTGGTCCGCCTGGCGCGCGAGATTGGGGTGAAGAAGGTGCTGGTGACGCACGCCGAGTTTCCGTCGCAGAGCCTCACCGGCGACGAGCAGAAGGAGCTTGCCGATCTGGGGGCGATTGTCGAGCACTGTTTCACCACGACCTACACGAACAAGGCGCCGTGGGAGACGGCATTCGCCAACATCCGTCGGACGGGTGTGGCGCGCACGCTGATCTCCACCGACCTTGGTCAGACCATCAACCCGCCGGTGGCCGAGGGGTTCGCGATGTTCGCGCAGCGCCTGCTCGATTCCGGCTTCACCGTCGATGAAGTCCGTACGATGGCCGTGACGAACCCGACGCGACTGATTGAGGACTGAGCCATGAAGATAGCGCTCGCCGGCACCGGCGCCATGGGCGTCATTCACATGAAGGCGCTCCAGAAGATCGACGGCGTCGAGGTCGTCTCGGTCGCCAGCCGGACGCCCGACAGCGGCAAGGCCTTCGCCGACGAATGGAAGATCCCGTTCCATTCCACCAGTCTCGAGGCGTGCATCGATCGTCCAGGCGTGGACGCCGTGATTCTCACGACGCCGAGCGATCAGCACGCGGATCAGACGGTGATGGCGCTGTCCAGAGGCAAGCACGTGCAGGTCGAGATTCCGATGGCCCTCAACCTCCCCGATTCCGAGCGGATGGTGGTCGCTCAGCGAAAGGCCGGCAGGGTCTGCATGGTGACGCACACGCGCCGGTTCTCACCCACGCACCGCGAAATCAAACGACGGATCAGGGAAGGAACGTTCCATCTCCATCACATGGTGGTGGAGACGTACTTCTTCCGGCGCACCAACCTGAACATGCACGGACAGCCGCGCTCGTGGGTCGACAACCTTCTCTGGCACCACGGGTGCCATTCCGTGGACATCGCGCAGTGGCTGCTCGACGATCCCGAGTGGACCGTCTGGGGTCAGAAAGGGCCAGATCATCCGGAGCTGAAGATTCCGATGGACATGACCGTGGCCATGAAGTCACGGAAAGGCCCGCTGTTCAGCCTGGCGATGTCGTTCAACAACAAAGGTCCCTTCGGCGGCTTCTACCGCTACATCGGGGAGGAAGACACCTACAAGGTCTACCGCGATTCGATGACCGACAGCGAAGGCCGGGAAGTGCCGCTCGATCCGATGCCGGCCTTCGACCGCCAGGATGTCGAGTTCGTGTCGGCGATCCGCGAGGGGCGCGATCCGGAGTCGAGCGCCTCCAGCTGCGTCCATTCGATGGCGCTGCTCGATCGGATCGAAAAGGCGATGAACAGATGATCATCGACTGCCACGGTCATTACACGACGGCCCCCAAGGGGCTCCAAACCTGGCGCGACGGGCAGCTGGCCGCGCTCAAGGCCCAGTCCCCCGCCGCGAAGGGATTGGTGCAGATCACCGACGACGAGATCCGCGAGAGCCTCGAGAACGCGCAGCTCAAGCTGCAGCGCGAGCGGGGAACGGATGTCACGATCTTCTCGCCCCGCGCCTCTGCGATGGCCCACCACATCGGGGATGCCACGACGAGCCTGCACTGGACCGAGCACTGCAACGACCTCATCCACCGTGTCTGCACGCTGTATCCGGAGAACTTCGTCGGGGTGTGCCAGCTCCCTCAAACCCCGGGCAATCCGCTCGCGAACTGCGTCCGGGAGCTCGAGCGCTGCGTGAACGACTTCGGGTTCATCGGGTGCAATCTGAACCCCGATCCGTCAGGCGGTCACTGGACGGCGCCTCCGCTCACCGACAAATCCTGGTATCCGTTCTACGAAAAGATGGTCGAGCTCGACGTGCCCGCCATGGTGCACGTCAGCGCGACGTGCAATCCTAACTTCCACACGACCGGGTCCCACTACATCAACGCGGACACGACCGCGTTCATGCAGTTCCTCACCGCGGACCTCTTCAGGGATTTCCCGACGCTCCGGTTCATCATCCCGCACGGCGGGGGGGCGGTTCCCTATCATTGGGGGCGATATCGCGGCCTCGCCCAGGACCTGAAGCGGCCGCCGTTGACCGATCTCATCCGCGATAACGTATTCTTCGACACGTGCGTCTACCACATGCCGGGCATCGAGCTCTTGCTTAAGATCGTCCCGGTCGACAACATCCTGTTCGGCTCCGAAATGGTCGGCGCGGTCCGGGGGATCGACCCCGAAACGGGCCATTACTACGACGACACGAAGCGGTATCTCGACCAGGCCGCCTGGCTGAGCGCTGACGCCAAGCGCAGGATTTTCGAAGACAACGTCCGCAGGGTCTATCCACGAATCGGCAGGAAGCTTCCTGCCCAGACAGCGAAGGCAGGCTGAACCGGAGCCGTTGTGAAACCTACGATCGTCCGACGGATTCCCCGCGCGGATGCGGGCATCATTCGAGCACTCGGCGAGCAAGGCGTGGCCACGGTCCACGAGGCTCAGGGGCGGACCGGGTTGATGCGGCCCTACATGCGACCGATTTACAGCTCGGCCAGGGTCGCCGGCAGCGCCTTGACCATCTCGTGCCACCCGGGCGACAACCTGATGCTCCACGCCGCAATCGACGTCTGTCAGCCCGGCGACGTCCTGGTCGTGACGACCACGTCCGAGTCGACCGATGGCATGTTCGGGGAACTGCTGGGGGTGTCCGCGCGCGCGCACGGTATCGCCGGTCTGGTCATCGACGCCGGCGTCCGTGACGTGGCCGACCTGACGACCATGGACTTCCCGGTCTGGTCGAGGGCCATCTCGGCGCAGGGCACGGTGAAGAACACCCCCGGGTCCATCAACATTCCGGTCGTCTGCGCGGGGGTGACTGTGCATCCGGGCGACGTGATCGTCGCCGACGTCGACGGCGTGGTGGTCGTGCCTCGACAGCAGGCGGCGGACGTGGCGAAACTGGGCGCCGAGCGGGTGGCCAAGGAACAGAAGACACGCGAGCGGCTCCGCAGCGGCGAACTCGGATTAGACTTCTATGGACTGCGCGCCAAGCTCGCCGAGCTGGGCATCCAGTACATAGACGAATTCGAAGACACGTAGGGGCGCTCCCTCGGCGCCTCCGGGAGAGTCATCATGGGTGAAATTGTCGCCGCCGTGGGCACTTGCCATACGCCATACCTTTTTACCAATCCGCCGGACGAAGACCCCGAACAGCTCAAACAGGCCGCCGCGGCGATGCGCGAGCTCGGCAAGGTGCTCGACGAGACCAAGCCGGACGTCATCCTGTTTCTCGGCAGCGATCACGTCGAGACCTTTTCGCCGACCTGTATTCCGACCTTCTGCATTATCGCTGGCAGCAAGGCCACCGCGCGGTTCGCCGGCAGGGAGATCATTCTGCGGAACCATCGCGAGATGGCCGAGGACATCCTCACGCAGCTCGTGACCCAGAAGAACTTCGACGTGGCGTACTCTGAAGACGCCGAGCTCGGCCACGCGTTTGCCGTGCCGTTCGACCTCGTCATCGGCAAGCGCGACATCCCGGTCATCCCGTTCTTCACGAACGTGTACGTGCCGCCGCTGCCGACGCCACAGCGCTGCGCCGCGTTCGGCAAGGCGCTGGCGGACATCGTCAAGAGCCGCAAGGAGCGCGTGGCGATCATCACCAGCGGGGGCATGTCGCACTTCCCTGGCACCACCAAGTATCTGCACCCGGAATTCGACTTCGATCGCTGGATGGTGTCTCAGTTCGAGGCGGGCAACCCCGACGCGCTGCTCAGCATGACGAACCTGCAGCTCGACGAGGTCGGCAACACGGAGATGCTGAACTGGGCGGCGATGTTCGGCGCAATCGGCGCACAGCGCGGCGAGCTGATCGACTACATTCCGACCTGGCATCACGGTCTGGCGATGATGCGCTTCCTGCCGCAGCGGGCGCGCAAGACGGAGCCGATGAAAGTCGCCGAGCAGTTCGGCGGATTCAAGTTCCAGAACCAGGCCTACCCGTACTACAAGCATCCGCCGGCCGAGGCCTACGGCCTGAACAAGCTCCTCTTCGAAAGCCGCCACAGCGCGGAGCTGCGCGATCGGATTCTGAACAACTTCGATGCAGTGGTGAAGGAGTATGAGCTCGCACCGCCGCAGCGCAAGGCCGCGGAAGAAATGATCAACGTCGGGAAGGGCGGACTCGTGAGCGAGCACGTCGGTCCGCTGGTGGAGGCAGGCGCTCACCCGCTGCAGGCGCTGATGTCGCTCCACGTCATTTTCGCGACCAGTCACAAGAAGGGTCAACAGTCGGCAGCACAGGCATCTCAGACGACGCACTGATCTGTCCGGCTGGAGCCGGACACAACGTACCGCGGGCACCTACGTAGCGTCCGCCTTAAGGCGGACCTTGAGGGAGAGACGATGGCGACAACAATGACCGCGCCGCCGACGACAGGCAATCCGCAGCGCATGGAAATGCTCGGACTGATCGGCGCGATTGTCGTCGTCCTCACCGTCCTCCTGCTTCCCACGCCGTCGGACCTCACAGCCGAAGCGAAGCGGACGGCGGCGCTGTTCGCCGGCATCATCGTTCTATGGGCGACCGAGGCGATTCCAATCGCGGCCACCTCGCTGCTCGCGATCGCCTTGCAGCCGATCTTCCAGCTGACGTCAATCGTGCCCCCTCCGGCGAAGCCGACGATCGGCACCATGATGACCGCGGCGGTGGCCAACTTCATCAGCAGTCCGTTCTTTTTCGTGCTGGTGATGTTCGCGATCGCGCACGCCTGGGTCAAGTCCGGCCTGGCGCGGCGGTTTGCGCTCTGGATGATCTCGCGCGCCGGGACCGATGCGACGCGGGCCGTCTACGTCTTCGTCATCGGAGCGGGATTGATCTCGACCATCGTGTCGGATGTGCCGTGCGCGGCCATCTTCATGGCCATCGCGCTCGGCATCTTCGACAAGCTGAATATCCGGCCCGGTTCCGCCTTCGGGAAGGCGGTGATGATGGGGATCCCGATCGGCTCCTTGATCGGAGGCATCGGCACACCGGCGGGCAGCTCAATCAATCTGCTCGGTCTCACGATGATCGAACAGAACGGAGGCGCGCGGGTTCCGTTTCTGTACTGGATGGCCATTGGCATCCCTATGATCATCGTGCTCCTTCCGTTCGCCGCCTGGGTGCTGGTGAAGTTCTATCCTCCTGAGATCAAGACGATCGGCGTGATGGAAGACATTCAACACGAGCGCCGGGCGCTCGGAGGGTTGAATGTCATGGAGCGCAAGGTGCTGTCGCTGATGAGCATCATGGTCGTGCTGTGGATCTCGAGCACCTGGTACCCGGCCGTCGATGTGTATCTCGTCAGCATCCTGGGCGCGTGCGCGATGTTCTTGCCGGGCATTGGCCTCTTCACGTGGAAGGAGGTGCAGAACGCGACCGGCTGGGATGCCCTGATGATGATTGGCGCCGTGACGACGCTCGGGCAGGCGTCCGCGAGGACGGGGCTCGCCAAATGGCTCGCCGGCTCGGCGCTGGGCGGCATCTCGGATTGGAACGCGCTCGGCATCATCCTGGCGATCAGCGCGTTTACGGTGGTGATTCACCTCCTGCTGCCGATCAATCCCGTGATCAACGCCGTCATGATTCCCCCCATCATGGTGCTCGGACAGGCTGCCGGCGTAAATCCCGCGCTCTACGCCCTGCCGGTCATCTTTACCGCCTCGTGCGCATTCCTGCTGCCGCTCGACGCTGTTCCGCTGGTGACCTACAGCAAAGGCTATTACAAGATGTTCGACATGTTCATGCCCGGTCTGGTCATCAGCGTTTTATGGGTCGTTATGATGACGGCGACGCTCCTGCTGATCGGGCCGATGGTTGGTTTGCTGTAACGGTTGACACCCCGTTGGACAAGCGCCGATAATTGAAGGGCTTTTGGGCAACAGTCGCAACACGGAGGCTTCGATGAGATCCAAGATGGCAGTTCTCGTTGCCGCGTTTGGCCTGCTCCTGGCCGCAGCGCCCGTCGTCGCTCACCACTCGTTCTCGGCGGAGTTCGACCGTGACAAGCCGTTCAAAGCCACCGGTGTCGTGACGAAAATCGATTGGCAGAACCCGCACATCTGGTTCTACATCGACGTCAAAGACGAGAAGTCCGGCAAAGTCACCAACTGGGGTTGGGAAATGGGCAGCCCCAACGGTCTGATGCGCCGTGGCTGGACCCGCAACTCGATGAAGATCGGCGACACGGTCACCGTGGAGGGAAGCCTCGCCAAGGACGGCAGCAACAACGCGAACGCCAGCACCGTCATCCTCGCGAGCACCGGCAAGAAGATGTTCGCGGGATCGAGCGGCGATCCGCAGAACTGATCGGCAGACGCGCGCGGTTCGAATCCCATCCGGCGATCCGGTCCAAGGAGACCTCTGTGCTGAGCCATAAAATCGTCGCCGTGGCGGCTGCTGCCGGCGCGGCAGTCGCGCTGTCGTGGTCGGCCACGACCGACGCTCAAGCCCCCGCGGAGCGGGCGGCGGCCGCCAAACCCGCTCCCAAACCGACTCCGCGCTTTGCCGACGGGACGGTGAACTTCGGACGCGAGCCTGGCGAAAAGGGTGTCTGGGATCTCCCGTACATCACCAACATGGGCGCCCGCGTGGTCGACCCGTCAACGGGCAAGCCGTTCCCCGTCGTTCAGAACGTCGGCCCCGCCGGGAAGCCGGTCGGCGGCCGCGGCGGCGCACCGGCCGAGCCGTTCGTCCCGTTCCAGCCCTGGGCGGCGGCGATGTACAACTACAACACGCTCAACTCGTCGAAGTACGATCCCGAAGGCTATTGCCTGCCGCCGGGCGGGCCGCGACTGTACGCCACCCCGTATCCGATGGAAATCATCCAGATGCCGGACAAGTCGCGCATCTTCCACGTGTTCGAAGGGGGAGCGCATATCTGGCGAGAGATCTACACGGATGGGCGTCCGCATCCCACCGGCGATGCCCTGCCGCTCACCTGGCTCGGTCACTCGGTCGGCAAATGGGAAGGCGACACGCTCGTGGTCGACGTCGTCGGCTTCCACGAGGGGACCTGGCTCGATTACTACGGGCATCCGCACACCGACAAACTGCATGTCGTGGAACGATTCTCCCGGCCGAACAAAGACACGCTCCACTACGAGGCTCTCATCGACGACCCGGGCGCGTACACGCGGCCGTTCACCGTGTCATGGGACATCAATTTCAACGTGGAGGACGAGCTTACCGAGTACATCTGTCAGGAGAACAACCGCTTCATGCTGCGGCTGACCGATGATTTCGGCGAACCCCTCTTCGGGAGTCGGCCGCACAAGGACTGAGGAACTTCTTCGGGGGCAATTCAACGCAAGAAGGGGCGGCGCTTCCAGCAGCGCCGCCCCTTCTTGCGTCTTTCGGGCCTCTTTCGGTTAAGCAAGCGAACCGAGCCTAGTTGCGCGTCAGCTTGAAGTCGCCTTTCTGTCCCTTTTCGGTCCACGTGCCGCTCATCGTCCGCTCGTACGAACCGAGGTTGACGACTTTTCCTTCGACGACGACGCCGTTCCCTTCCATTCGCACGTTCCAGGCGTCGAATGTGGGTTGGACTGGCTCCGCCGTCACTCTCGTCAAGGTAATCGCATTGGGGGAACCCGGATTTATCGATCCGGTGATGGCCTTGCCGTCCCAATCCAGATGCAGCAGCACACGGTTACGGGTCGCTGCGTTCGGCCCCCAATCGCCACTCCAGGTGCCCTTGAGGGGATGGCCATATTGCGCGAGCGCGGGCGCCGAAACCGACAGGCAAGCCAGAATCGCGATGACGCCAGCGGTGCGTTTCCGCATGGAATCGTTTCTCCTAACCTGTTGAAAAACCTGCAATCTGAGGGCATTGTATATTACTTCCTATGAGAAGACGGCAACTGGGCACGGGCGGTCTGACCGTGTCGGCGATCGGTCTCGGCTGCATGGGCATGTCGCAGAGCTACGGAGCGCCCGACGATGCCGAGTCGATCCGTACGATCCACCGCGCGCTCGATCTGGGCGTGACGTTCCTGGACACGGCGGACGCGTACGGACGGGGCGCCAACGAGACGCTGGTCGGTAAGGCCATCGCCGGCCGCCGTCATGAGGTGCAACTCGCCACCAAGTTCGGGCTCATCCCCGGGCCCAGCGGCCCGGCGACCGATGTCGATGCGCGTCCCGAGCGAGTGAGGGCCTGTTGTGAGGCGAGCCTGGCTCGTCTCGGCGTGGACGTCATCGATTTGTTCTACGCGCACCGGATCGATCCCAAGGTGCCAATCGAGGACACGGTTGGCGCCATGGCCGATCTCGTACGAGAGGGCAAAGTGCGCTTTCTCGGGCTGTCAGAGGCGGGCCCAGAGTCGCTCCGGCGTGCGCAGAAGGTGCACCCGATCGCGGCCCTTCAAAGCGAATACTCACTGTGGTCGCGGGTGCCCGAGCGCGCGGTGATCCCCGCCTGCCGGGAGCTGGGCATCGGCTTCGTCCCCTTCAGTCCACTGGGCCGCGGCTTCTTGAGCGGCAGCGTCAAAGATCTTGATCGGCTCGAGCAGAACGACGTCCGCCGCGGTCTTCCCCGCTTTCAGGGCGACAACCTGCAGCAGAACGTCGCGCTGGTCCTGAGGCTCGAAGAGATGGCGCGCGCGAAAGGCTGCTCTGCCCCCCAGCTCGCACTCGCCTGGCTGCTCGCGAAGGGAGACGACATCGTGCCGATTCCCGGCACGAAGCGCCGGCGCTACCTCGAGGCCAACGCCGAGGCCGCAGATATTCTGCTCACTGCTCGAGAGATCGCCGACCTCGAGCAGGCCTTTCCGATCGGAAGCGCCGTCGGCGAACGCTATCCGGCGGCCAGCATGAAGCTGCTCGAGACGGAACGGGCGGTTTGAGAAACTGATGAACATCTTGGTCAAGTCCCA
>Ga0247825_10000023_pt1 | contig 88629 bp, 94 predicted proteins | sample 13C_Vanillin_Day_FD_194413 | JGI IMG/M metagenome (GOLD analysis project Ga0247825, IMG submission 194413) | Soil microbial communities from agricultural site in Penn Yan, New York, United States - 13C_Vanillin_Day48 | ecosystem: Environmental > Terrestrial > Soil > Agricultural land | place...
TTTGATGATCACCAACGTCCTTACCAAGATTTTCGGCAGCCGCAACGAGCGCCTGCTAAAGCAGTATTCGCGCACCGTCGCCGAGATCAATGCCCTCGAGCCCTCGCTTGCGAAGCTGAGCGATCCGGAGTTGCGCGGCAAGACCGAGGAGCTTAGAAAGCGCCACGCCGACGGCACTACGCTGGACGAGTTGCTGCCCGAAGCTTTCGGGATTGTGCGCGAAGCGGCGAAGCGCACGCTGCGCATGCGCCATTTCGACGTTCAGCTCCTCGGCGGCATGGTGCTCCACCACGGCAAGATCGCCGAGATGAAAACCGGCGAGGGCAAGACCCTCGTCGCCACGCTGCCCGCGTACCTGAACGCCCTGACCGGGAAAAGCGTCCACATCGTCACGGTAAACGACTACCTCGCGAACCGCGACGCGGAGTGGATGGGCAAGATCTACCGGTTCCTGGGTCTGGCCGTCGGCGTCAACTTGCCGCACATGGAGCCCGAGGACAAGCGCCGCGCCTATGCCGCCGATATCACATACGGCACCAATAACGAATTCGGCTTCGACTACCTGCGCGACAACATGGCGATGCATGTCGAGGATCGCTTTCAGCGCGGCTTGGCGTACGCCATCGTCGACGAGGTGGACTCGATCCTGATCGACGAGGCGCGCACGCCGCTCATCATATCGGGGCAGGCCGAAGACCGCACCGAGATCTATCACCGGATGGATCAGGTGGCCCCGCTATTGAAGCGGCAAGCCGACGAGAAGGGTGAGGGTGATTTCTGGGTCGACGAGAAAAACCACCAGATCGTGCTATCGGAGGCAGGGCATCAGCATGCCGAGGAGATCCTGGCCCGAGTCGGCATGCTGCCCCCCGGTGCCAGCCTGTACGAGCCGGCGTACATCAACCTCATCCATCATCTTTACGCTGCCCTGCGCGCGCATCACCTCTTCCACCGCGACCAGCACTACGTGGTTCAGAACGCAGAAGTGATTATCGTCGACGAATTCACTGGCCGCCTGATGCAGGGACGAAGGTGGTCCGACGGTCTGCACCAGGCCGTGGAGGCCAAGGAGAAGGCGGCGATCCAAAACGAAAACCAGACGCTCGCCTCGATTACCTTCCAGAACTACTTCCGGATGTACTCAAAGCTGGCCGGCATGACGGGGACCGCGGATACCGAAGCGTACGAGTTCCAGCAGATCTACGGATTGGAAGTGGCTGTCATACCCACTCACAAGCCCATGATCCGGCTGGATCGCCAAGACCAGGTGTATCGGACCGCCAAGGAGAAGTACCAGGCGGTCATCAAGGACATCAAGGACTGCCAGGTACGCGGGCAGCCGGTGCTTGTCGGCACCACGTCGATCGAGAACTCCGAGCTGCTCTCGGGCCTGCTCGCCAAGGAAAAGCTTGAGCACCAGGTCTTGAATGCCAAGCAGCACGCCCGCGAAGCCGAGATCGTGGCACAGGCCGGACGGCCCCAGATGATCACCATCGCCACCAACATGGCGGGGCGAGGCACGGACATCGTTCTGGGTGGAAACGTCGAGAAGCAATGCGACCTGGTGGAGGCGAGCACAGACATCCCGGCCGAGGAGAAAAAGGCGCGCATCGACAAGCTCCGGAGCGAATGGCAGGAGCTGCACGACCAGGTGGTCAGGGCCGGCGGTCTGCACATCATCGGCACCGAGCGGCATGAATCGCGGCGCGTCGACAACCAGCTGCGAGGCCGGTCCGGCCGGCAGGGCGACCCGGGAAGCTCCCGCTTCTACATGTCGCTCGAGGATCCTTTGCTGCGCATCTTCGCCGGCGACCGGATCAACCGCATCATGGTCATGCTCAAGATGCCGGAGGGCGAGGCGATCGAGCACGGCATGGTGACCCGCTCCATCGAGAGTGCCCAGAGGAAGGTGGAGGCACGCAACTTCGACATCCGCAAGCAGCTGCTCGAGTACGACGACGTCGCCAACGACCAGCGCAAGACGATATACGCGCTGCGCAATGAGCTGCTCGAGTCACGCGATGTGTCGCAGCGCATCGCCGACCTGCGCGCCGGCGTCGTGGCCGACCTATTCCGCACCTATGTGCCCGAGGAAAGCGTGGAGGAGCAGTGGGATATGGCGGGCCTGCAGGTCGCACTCAAAGCGGAGCTGTCGCTTGACCTGCCGGTGCGCGAATGGCTCGAGAAGGAGTCCAGTTTGAGCGAGGAGGCGGTGCTTGAGCGGATCACCGCCGCGGCGCATGAAGCGTATCGCGCCAAGGTTCCCGCGGCCATGGAAGACCGAGTGCGCTACGCCGAGCGCTACATCATGCTGCAGATTCTGGACGGGCATTGGCGCGAACACCTTGCCGCCCTGGACCACCTGCGCCAGGGCATACACCTGCGCGGGTACGCGCAGAAGAACCCGAAGCAGGAGTACAAGCGCGAGGCATTCGAGCTGTTCGGCACCATGATCGAGTCGGTAAAGCTCGAAGTGGTTCGCACGCTCAGCAACGTGCAATACGGAGAAAGGCCTCCCGAAGTCGACGACAAGCCGCACGTGGACAACGTACGGCTTCAGCATGCCGGTTATGACGAAGCCGCGCCCGAGGGCAACGGAGACGTCGCCATCGCCGAGGCCGCGACCAAGAAGCGCCCGGCCGTGCGCGCCACCCAAAAGGTCGGCCGCAATGACCCCTGCCCCTGCGGTTCGGGACGAAAGTACAAGCACTGCCATGGCAAGCTGACATGAAATGGCGGTGAATTTGCCGCCGCCGGACCCGGCGTCGCTGCATCGCGTCGCCGGCGTGGTGCCCGGCGTGGCGATGGCCGCTATCCGCAAGCCGGGCCGCAAGGACCTCCTGGTCCTGCGGCTTGCCAAGGGGGCTGCTGTGGCCGGCGTGTTCACCAAGAACCGTTTTTGTGCTGCCCCTGTGGTGCTCGCGAGAAAGCATCTCAAAAGCGACGCCGTTCGCGCGTTAGTAATAAACACAGGCAACGCGAATGCCGGCACGGGAGCGGACGGCTTGAAGCGCGCCATGCAGGTATGCCGCGCGCTTGCGCAGAAGATGGGCGTAAAGCCAACCCAGGTGCTGCCATTTTCCACCGGCGTCATCATGGAGCCTCTTCCGGCGGAGCGCATCATCGCCGCTCTGCCGGCCGCGCTTGCGGGCGAATCGGACTGGAGCTCGGCCGCCGAGGCAATCATGACGACTGACACGGTAGCGAAGGCGGTATCGACCAAAGTCAGGCTTTCGGGCGGCGAAGCGACGGTCACGGGCATCGCCAAGGGCGCGGGCATGATCCGCCCCGACATGGCCACGATGCTCGCGTTCGTCGCCACCGACGCGCGCGTTTCGCCGGTGCGTCTCGCCGGCATGCTGAAGCGTGTCGCGGACCGCTCGTTCAATTGCATTTCCGTCGACGGGGACATGTCGACGAATGACGCCTTCATGCTGATCGCAAGCGGCGCGGGCGCGGTTGCTTCCAGTCCCCGGGACACGGAGAAACTGGAGCAGGCGGTTAGGGAGGTCTCGCTGCGGCTGGCGCAGGCCATCATCCGAGACGCGGAGGGGGCGACGAAGTTCGTCACCGTGAAGGTGGAGCGCGGCCGCAGCCGGACCGAATGCCGGCAGGTGGCCTATGCCATCGCGCACTCGCCCCTCGTGAAAACGGCTTTCTTCGCCTCGGATCCAAACCTCGGAAGAATCCTTGCCGCTATCGGCTATTCGGGCGTGCCACTCGACAGCACGAGCATCGACCTCTGGATCGACAACGTCCTCGTGGCCAGGCGCGGCGGTCGGAATCCAGACTACCGGGAGGAAGCCGGCGTCGCGGCGATGCGTAAGCCGGAATTCACTGTCCGCGCAATACTTAACCGCGGAACAGCGGAGGCGACGATCTGGACTTGCGACCTCTCGTTCGACTACGTAAAAATCAATGCCGAGTACCGCACCTAAAGGCATAACTTACAACCAACACATGTCCAAAGAGCTCGAGGCGATACTGGAGCGGCTCGACCAGCTGCTGCCTCCCCCTCCGCCGAAGACCGACTGGGACGCGAGCATCGCATTCCGCTGGCGGAGCTCGGGTCGGCGCGGCACCGGCATAGGGACGGCCGGCTGGCTCCAGCCCGTCCGCCACGTGCACCGCATCAGGCTGTCCGACCTCCGGGGCATCGATGCCCAGATCGCCAAGGTGGAGCAGAACACGCGCCAGTTCATCGAGGGGAAGCCAGCGAATAACGTGCTCCTGACCGGCGCGCGCGGCACAGGCAAGTCGTCGATCGTGAAAGGCCTGCTCAACAAGTACGCGAAGCAGGGCCTGCGCCTGATCGAGGTGGAGAAAAACGACCTGGTCGACCTTCCGTACATAGTCGATCAGGTTGCGCCGCGCAGGGAGCGCTTCCTGCTTTTCTGCGACGATCTTACCTTCCACGGCGCCGAGGACGGCTACATTGCCCTGAAGGTCGCGCTCGACGGCTCGATTTCCACGACGTCCGACAATCTGCTCATCTATGCAACCTCGAACCGTCGCCACCTGATGCCGGAGTACATGGCGGAGAATCTCGAGACGCGATACATCGGCGATGAGATCCATCCCGGCGAGACAGTCGAAGAGAAGATCTCCCTCTCCGAGCGCTTCGGCCTGTGGGTGACGTTCTATCCTTTCGATCAGGACGAATTCCTCGAGATCGTCGGCCAGTGGCTGAAGCACTTCGGAGCTTCGCTGCCGGACAAGACCAAGGAGGAAGCGCTGCAGTGGGCGCTGCAGAAAGGCTCGCGTAGCGGGCGCGTCGCGTACCAGTTCGCCCGGGATTGGGTCGGACGGCACCCGCCGAAGAAGTAATGATCGAGGTTGCAGCCGCGGTCATCCTGCGGGCCGACGGCGCTTTCCTGCTGGCGCAGCGTCCTGCCGGCAAGGTCTACGAGGGCTACTGGGAGTTTCCGGGGGGCAAGGTCGAGCCCGGCGAGCCGCTCGCCGCCGCGCTGGCGCGGGAGTTGCACGAGGAGCTCGGCATTGAAGTAGAAGCCGCCTATCCGTGGATCACGCGGGTTTTCGCCTACCCGCACGGCACGGTGCGCCTGAATTTCTTCCGGGTGACACGTTGGCGAGGAGAGCCGCATCCGCGGGAAGACCAGGCCATTGCCTGGCAGGACGCTGCCACGACGCTCGCCCCCATGCTTCCGGCCAACGCGCCGGTCCTCGCCTCGCTTTCGCTTCCGGCAGACTACGCAATCACCGATGCCGCACGGCTCGGCACTGCAGTGATGCTCGACAGGCTCGAGCGGCGCCTGGAGCAGGGCCTGAGGCTCCTCCAGATCCGCGAGCCAGCGGGCGCGGAACGCGACTCTTTTACCCGGCAGGCCATCCTGCTCGCGCATCGCTACGGCTGCAAAGTGATGGTGAAGACGCCGTTCGCCGACGCCGACGGTATCCACTTCACCTCCGCCGAGCTGATGGCGCTGAGGGCCCGGCCGCTCGGGCTACTGGCCGCGGCGTCGTGTCACACACGGCAGGAGCTTGAGCAGGCGATGCAACTCGAGCTCGACTTCGCCGTTGTCGGACCGGTCAACGAGAAAAGCGGCTCCAGGCCGCTGGGATGGGCGGGATTCCAGCGGATCATTCAGAGCACTACGCTGCCGGTGTTCGCGATTGGTGGCGTGACGTCCGCCGACCGCGAGGACGCGTGGCGCGCCGGCGCCCATGGCCTCGCTATGATCCGCGGGGCGTGGGGCTAGTCGATTTCATCGGCCGGGAGATCGCGTTGCTCGGCCGGGGTACGGTACGCCTCGCTGGCCCAGGCGCCCAAATCGATCATCTTGCAGCGCTCGCTGCAGAAAGGGCGCCACTTGTTCTCCGGACTGAACGGCGTCGCAGTGCCGCACCGCGGGCACGCCACCTGCCTTACAGATTGCAAAACGTGAGCTCGAAGGCGACGTCCCAGTCCGCCGTGCGCGGGCGCATGTCCTCGGCATTCTGGGCAATGAAGCGGATGTTAAGGACGTACTTGTTGGCGCTTATCTCCGGCACGCAGGGCTGAGAGCGGTCAAGGCGCAGGCGCAGCATCTGGGCGGTCTTGCCGCCGAGCATCTGCTGGAACATCCCCTGCTGAGCGGCAAACGACTGCGCCTTGCCCGATTCACGCAGGATCCGAAGGATGATCGCCGAGCCGTCCCTCAGCGGGTGCAAAGGACTGGTCCAGGCGGCAAGCTGCCCCGTGCGCTCCTCGGCGGGGCGGTGCAACCAGTAGTGGTAGGAAGGCAGGTCGAACTCGCACGCCCCGCCCGGGATCCCGGTGCGTTGCTTGATCGACATGAGCCAGTCGTTCTCCCGCAGGTACTGACCAATTTTTCCGGTCATGGAGAAGAGCGCCTGCGCCGCCTGCTCGATGTCGCGCAGCACGCCGTTCAACGCATCCTCCGCGATGTCCGGATTGTTCTTGAACGAAAGCAGTACCTGCTTCTGGCGCTCCAGCTCCTGGAGAAGGTCCGACTTCAGGTCGGCGCGGCTCGCCACCTCGAGGATCTCGAACAGCGTGAGCAGCGCCATGTGGTGGTCATGCTGGTCCGTACGCGCGATGAAGTGCCGCGAGCGCTCGAACAGATCCTCGAGGCGCAGCAGCGTACGAATGCGCTCGTTGAGGGGATATTCGTAGGTGATCACTAAGCTTCCGGGATTCTGAGCGATTTGCGGGCGCAGCACAACTCAGCGCCTGCTGTACTCCAGGTACCTCTTGTGGAGCGCGGCTACTTGCCTGCACAGCGCGTCCAGCGATCCGGAATTGTCGATCACGTCGTCGGCGGACGCCAGCCGGTCGGCGCGGCTCGCCTGAGTCGCGATGATGGCCTGTACCTGCTCCTCGGGGAGTGCGTTGCGCGCACGCACCCGCGCGATTTGCAGGTCCTCCGGGCAGTCTACGACCAGCACGCGGTCCACTCGCCTGCGGTAATCTGCCGTCTCGACCAGCAGCGGCACCACGTGGATGATATAGGGACCGGGCGCAACTTCGATGCGCCGGCGGGATTCCTCTCGAATCATCGGGTGCAGCAACGCCTCCAGCGACTTCTTGGCGGCTGGATCGCTGAATACTCGCTCGCGCATCTTCACGCGGTCCATGGCCCCCGAAGCGTCGATCGCCTCGTCGCCAAACGCTGCCCTCAGCTCGGGAATGGCAGCGCCGCCCGCGGCCGTAAGCTCGTGCGCGATGACGTCCGTGTCGACCACCGTTGCGCCCAGGCGGGCGAACTCGTTGGCGGCGGCGCTCTTGCCGCTTCCGATGCCTCCGGTCAGACCCACCACCAGCGTCATCCGGGGAAGCGCAGCGCGGGGAAGCGCTGCATGACTTGCGGTCCCCAGAACATGGCGATGATGCCGGCGAGCGCGAGATACGGACCGAAATGAAACCTGAACTTCCAGTCCCAGCCGCGCCTTGCGGAGAACATCTGCAGCGTGCCGAACACCAGGCCGACCAGCGACGAGAGAAGAATGACCAGCGGCAGCACCTTCCAGCCGAGAAAAGCTCCCACCGCAGCGTAAAGCTTGAAGTCGCCGTAACCCATGCCGTCCATGCCGCGGATCGCCTTGAAGGCGGCGTTGATGCTCCAAAGGAATAGGTAGCCGGCAACCGCTCCGATCACCGCCTCGCGCAGCGGCACGAAACCGCCGCCAAGGTTCACGAGGAGCCCGATCCACACGAGCGGCAGCGTCAGGTCGTCGGGCAGGTAGCCGGTTTCCTGGTCGATGAATGCGAGCGCGATGGTAAACCATACGAAAAGCGCTGCACCGAGGGCGGCGACGTTGAATCCGAAGCGCCACGCGGCGTACGCGGCCCCAAGACCTGAGAGGAGCTCGACGATCGGATACTTCAAGCCGATCGGAGCCCGGCACGCCGAGCATTTGCCGCGCAGCAGAAGCCAGCTCAGCACCGGGATGTTCTGCCACGCGCGTATGCGCTGGCCGCACGAAGGGCAGGCGGACCTGGGCCGGACCAGAGTGTAGGGCTCCTGCGCGGCCGGCGTCTGGCCGGTGAGCTCGGCGCACTGCGCCTGCCATTCCCTTTCCATGATGCGCGGCAGGCGGTGGATGACGACGTTCAGGAAAGACCCGACGCACAAGCCAAGCACCAGCGCTACCCACGGAAGGACGGCTGGCTGAGCGAGCCAGCCGAACGACGACATGGGCTAGATGGCCTGGCCGAGCTTGAAGATCGGCAGGTACATGGCGATGACCATGCCGCCGATCAGCGTACCGAGGACCACCATGATCATCGGCTCCATGAGCGACGAAAGCGCTTCCACCGCGTCGTCGACCTCCTGCTCGTAGAAGTCGGCCACCTTGCTGAGCATGCTGTCCAGCGCGCCGGTTTCTTCGCCGATCGAGCACATCTGGAGCACCATGGAGGGGAACACGTTCGCGTTCTGCATGGCGACCGTCAGCGAGGTACCCGTGGATACCTCGCTCTGGATCTTGCGCGTAGCTTCCAGGTACACATAGTTGCCGGCGGCGCCGCCGACGGACTCGAGCGCCTCCACCAGCGGCACGCCAGCCGCGAACATCGTGGCGAGCGTCCGCGTCCACCGCGCGATCGCGGATTTCCTTACCAGATCCCCGAACAGCGGGACGCGCAGCAGCAGGCGGTCCATGAATATCTGCACCGGGAGCGAGCGCTTCCAGGCCTCGAGGAACCCCCAGATGGCGGCACCGATCACCGGAAAGATGATGTACCAATAGGTGACGAACCAATCCGATATCGCCATGACGAGCAGCGTCGGCGCGGGCAGGTCCGCGCCGAAGCTGGTGAAAACCTGCTTGAAGGCCGGGATGACGAAAATCATGATCACTGCCGTGATGATGAATGCCACGGCGATAATGGCGATCGGGTAGAAGAGCGCGGACTTGATCTTCGACTGGATCGCCAGGATTTTTTCCTTGTACGTGGCCAGGCGTTCGAGCAGCGATTCCAGGATGCCCGCCTGCTCGCCGGCGGCGACCAGGTTGCAGTAGAGCGCGTCGAAATAGAGCGGATGCTTGCGGAACGCCGCGGCGAGGGCCGAGCCCGTTTCCACTTCCGTCTTGATGTCGGTAAGCAGCCTTTGCACGGCCGGATTGGTGGCGCCCTTGCTCACGATCTCGAAGGACTGCAGCAGTGGCACGCCGGCCTTCATCATCGTGGCGAGCTGGCGGGTGAAGAGCGCGATGTCCTTCGACTTGACCTTGCCTCCACGGGCGGTCCGCTGCTTCCTGACCTTGGTGACCAGAATGCCCTGGCGGCGCAACGTGGCGTTTACGACCGCCTCGCCCCCCGCGCGCATCTCACCGCGGATCACTTTGCCGGCCTTGTCCTTGCCCTCCCAAGTAAACGTGATTTCCTTGGGCCCCCTTGCGACCGCTGCCGTTGCCATCCTGGCTCCCTGGTTTCTCGACCCCGGGGCGCAGCATAGCGCCGCCGAACCTTTTTGTGAAGTGTTAAATATATCTCCTAAGCTTCTGACGGCTCTATATTTTCTACCGGGTCGGCAGGACGGAAAATGCGCACCGTTTTAACCGTTCTGCCCTGGGCGTGGACGATTTCCATCGGTACCTGGTTGATCTTGATCGAGACGTCAGCCTCCGGGATGTCGCGCAGGTGCTCGACGATCAGCCCGTTTAGGGTTTTCGGACCGTCAGTCGGCAGGGAGAGCCCAAGTGCCCGATTCACCTCGCGCACCGGGGTAGTGCCCTCGGCGGTGGCCGTGCCGTGCTCATCCCACGCCAGGGTGGGGGCGGCCGACGGCAGCGAGGTGGTGAACTTGCCGATGATCTCCTCGATGATGTCTTCCAGGGTCACGAGGCCCATGAGCTCGCCGTACTCATCCACGACCAGTGCGATGCGCTCCTTGTTCTCCTGGAAATACTGCAGCTGCGCCAGCAGGCTGGTCGTGGCTGGGACGAAATAGGGCTCGTCAAGCACGTCGAGGATCGCCTTCTCGTCCAGCGTGCCGGCGTGCAGCGCGCCAAGAATGCGGCGCAAGTGCAGCACGCCTGCAATCTCGCCTTCGCGATTGCGGAACACCGGCAGCCGCATGTGATAGCTGGTCGCCAGCTTGTGCGATACCGTCTCCATGCCTTCTTCCAGGATGACCGATTCGACTCGTGAACGCGGCACCATGATGTCCTGGACGGTGACATGGCCCAGGTCGAACAGGTTCAGAAGGATGGACACGTGCTTCTTCGGCATGAAGTTCGACGATTCCAGCACGATGGTGCGGATTTCCTCGGGCGACATGGGCTGGGCGCCCGCCTCCGCCGGGCGCAGCCGGAAGATGCGCAGCAGCGGGCGCAGGATGAAATCCGTCGACCCGGACAGCAGGTGGACGAACGGCGCCGAAACGAATGCCAGCGCCCGCATGGGCCACGCCACCAGCCGCGCTATCCCCTCGGCGTTCAGCTGGCCGAGGCGCTTGGGCACCAGCTCGCCGATCACGATGGAGGCATACGTGACGCCGATGACCACAACTATCGTGGCGACGATGCCGCTCGCTCTGCGCTCCATGCCGAGCTCCTGCAGCCAGGTGGCAAGCGGGCCTGCGAGCAGCGCCTCGCCGAAGATGCCGTTGAGCAGGCCGATCGACGTGATGCCGATCTGGATGGTCGACAGGAACCGCGTGGGATGCGCAGCCAGACCGATCGCCGCCGCGGCAAGCCGGTCGCCGTGGTGCGCGAGCGTGGACAGGCGCGGCTTGCGCGCCGTGAGCAGCGCCACTTCGGACATGGCGAACAGACCATTCAGCACGATGAGGCTGCCCAGGATCAGGAGTTCCATGCGTTCACCTCGCGGCGCGCGGCGCCAATTGCGATGCGTCAGTTGCGATGCAGGAGCACTTCCAGCACGAACGCCGTGCCGACGTTCGCAAGTAGCACCATGACGAACCCGGCGATCGTCCAGCGCAGCGCGGTGCGCCCGCGCCAGCCGTACGCATAGCGGCCTAGCAGCAGGGCGGCAAAGGTTATCCACGAGAGAATGGCGAAGATGGTCTCGTGGTTGAAGCGCAGCAACCGGCCGAACATCGAGTTGGTCAGCGCCATGCCGGTCGCCAGGGTCAGGGTCAAGAATACGAATGCGATGCCGATCACCCGGAAAAGCGACCGCTCGAGGGTAAGCAGGGGCGGAAGATTGGTGACAAAGCTTGCCTGCTTCTGGTGCAGGCGGCGCTCGGCGATCGCCATGAGCGTGGCGTGAAGCAATGCGATCGTGAACAAACTGTACGCGATCATCGCCAGCGCAAGGTGCACCTTGAACTCAGTCGTCTGAATATCGACGCCGCGTCCCGCAAACAACACGGGCAACGGCACGGCGAGGGCGGCTAGCGGCAGGATGAGCGGCTCCAAGCCTTCCAGGCTGTAGAACAGGCTGTCGACCCAGTAGAGGGTCACTCCGAGAAACAGCATTACGGACAGCGCCTGCGCAAAACCGAACCTGAGCTCGGGAGCGGCAAAGGTGCCGTGGTAGAGCAGCCAGCCATGCAACGCGAGGGGCGCGAGAACGGTCAGGCGTTCCCACGCCTGAAGACCGCTTGCCGCGGAGCGCCGTGCCGGCGAGGGCCGCCAGCGCGTATTCCAGAAATGCCACGCCAGCCCCAGGTACATGGCCGAGGCGATGGCGTGAATTACAATGGGGGGCACCTTTTCGAGTTTATCACCCCATGCTGGATAACCTGACCACGCGCCTTACCAGGATCGTCAAGAACATCCGCGGCGAAGCGCGCCTCACCGAAGCCAACGTCCAGGACGCGCTGCGCGAGGTGCGCGTGGCAATGCTCGAGGCCGACGTCGCCCTGCCCGTGGTGAAGCAGTTCATCGATTCGGTGCGCACCAAGGCGCTCGGCGAAGAAGTGGTCGGCAGCCTCACGCCGGGGCAGGCGCTGGTCGGCGTGGTGCACCGCGAGCTCACGCAACTCATGGGTGAAGCGAGCGTCGGCCTGCACCTTGCCGTGCAGCCGCCGGCGGTGATTCTCATGGCAGGGCTGCAGGGCTCGGGCAAGACTACGACGACCGGCAAGCTGGCCCGCCTGCTGGTCGGCGACAAGAAGAAGGTGGCGGTGGTCTCGGCTGACGTCTACCGTCCGGCGGCCATAGACCAGCTCAGGACCGTCGCCGGTCAGGCCGGCGCCGAGTTCATCGCTTCTTCGGCGACGGAAAAGCCGGTCGACATAGCGCGGCGTGCAGTCGAGCACGCAAGAACGCACTACCAGGACGTGCTGATCATCGACACCGCCGGTCGCCTGGCAATCGACGAAGAGATGATGCACGAGATCGCGGAGCTGCACGCTGCCGTGAAGCCCGTTGAGACGCTGTTCGTGGTGGATGCCATGCAGGGGCAGGACGCGGTGAACGTGGCGCGCGCGTTCAGCGAACGGCTGCCGCTGACCGGCGTGATCCTCACCAAGCTCGACGGCGATGCGCGCGGCGGCGCGGCGCTCTCGGTTCGCCAGGTTACGGGGAAGCCGATCAAGTTCGCCGGCGTGGGCGAGAAGCTTTCCGGTATCGAGCCGTTCCACCCGGACCGCATGGCGGCGCGCATCCTCGGCATGGGCGACATCCTGTCGCTGGTGGAGGAGGCTCATGCCAAGATCGACCTGCAGGAAGCCAAGCGCGTCGCCGACAAGGTCAAGAAGGGCAAGGGCTTCGATCTCGAGGATTTCAAGCAGCAGATCGCGCAGATGAAAAAGATGGGCGGTGTGGCCTCCCTCATCGACAAGCTGCCGGCGCAGCTCGTCGGCCAGATCAACCCGGCGCAGCTGCAGGACGACGGCCAGTTCCGCCGCATCGAGGGCATCATCAATTCCATGACACCGCAGGAGCGCGCCAAGCCGGAACTCATCAAGGCCTCGCGCAAGAGGCGTATCGCGGCCGGCGCCGGGGTATCCGTCCAGGCCGTGAACCAGCTGCTCAACCAGTTCGAGCAGATGCAAAAAATGATGAAGATGATGAAGGGCGGCAACATGCAGCGCATGATGCGCGGCATGAAGGGCATGCTCCCGGGGATGCGCTGAGCCGAAGGGCGAAGGACACCATGGCGGATACGGCGAATCGAACGCTCGTCTGCAGCGTGCTGTTCATCGACATCGTCGGCTATTCCAAGAAGGGCGTCGCCGAGCAGGTCCGCATGAAGCGGGCGTTCAACCAGGTGCTGAGCAATGCGCTGGAGCAGGTGCCGCCGCCGGAACGCGTGGTGGTCGACACCGGCGACGGCGCGGCCATTACGTTCCTGGGCGATCCGGAGGGCGCACTTTTCGTGGCGCTCGCGGTGCTGGATGCGGTGGGCGAGGTGCCCGTACGCATGGGCATCAACCTCGGTCCGGTCTCGCTCATGAAGGACATCAACGGCCGGGACAACGTCGTCGGCGACGGCATAAACGTGGCCGAACGTGTCATGAGCTTCGCCGCGCGCGATCAGCTCGTGGTTTCGCGCACGTTCTTCGAGGTGGTCTCGTTGCTGTCACCGGACTATGCGGCGCTTTTCCGCCAGGAGGCGCCGCGCCTCGATAAGCACGAGCGGGCGCACGAGCTGTATTCCGTCACGGACGCCGTTCGCGTCGGACGCCGCATGCAGGAAGCCCAGGCCCGACTCAGGAGTCAGCGGCGCGCGCCGCCAGAGGCGGAAGACGCCGGGCCGGCACAGATTTTCGATGCCGGCACTCATTACATCGTCTCGGGGCACAGCGAATCGCGCGTGCAGGAAGCGGTGCACGCCCTCGCGCTTCAGGGTTGCAGGCTTATCTCGCCGATGGCCCAGGTAGGAAGCAAGTGGCTCGCGAGCGTCGATAACCCCAAGCTCGCCGTGCCGGCTACGGTCCAGGAACTTGGCTACAAGCGCTTCGTTTCCGGGCCGACGCGCGAGGCGGTCATGGTGACGGTCCAGGACCTGCTGGAGCGCGGCGCGGTGCTGATCCAGGACGCCGAGCTCGCCGACGGCGTGTGGACCGCCGTATGCGAGAAGACCTGACCCCGAGCTTCCCAGAAGCCTGATTTCTCCCGTATAATCCGCGCCTTTTCGCGGTCACGGGGCATTTCCGATGGTGGTGATTCGACTGCAGCGCGGTGGCGCCAACAAGCGCCCGTTCTTTCACATGGTGGTGGCGGATTCGCGACGCGCTGCTTCGGGCAAGTTCATTGAGCGGCTGGGGTTCTACGACCCCAAGGCGCCGCAGGGCCGCGAGGCCCTGCGCGTGAACATGGAGCGCGTGAAGCACTGGACCGGCCAGGGCGCGCAGCTTTCGCCCACGGCGAAGCGCCTGGTCAAGCAGTTTGCGAAGAAAGCCGCCTGATCGGCTGATACGGATGGGCCGCGTAGCCGGGGCCTACGGCGTGCGCGGGTGGGTGAAAGTGACGCCCGAGCGCGGGTCGCAACAGGACCTGGCGGGGGCAAGGAAATGGTGGGTCGGCGCAGGCGCCTACGCCGTGGGCTCGGCGAAGATCCATGGTGCCACCGTGCTCGGCAAGCTGACGGGGCTCGAGACCCGCGAGCAGGCGATGGCGCTGAAAGGGCAGGCGGTTGCCGTGCGGCGCGAATCGCTGCCGCAGCCGGAGGAAGGCAAGTACTACCTCGCTGACCTGGTGGGACTCGAGGTAGTGAACGAGCAGGGCGCGGCGCTCGGCGTAGTGACGCGGACGTACTCGAACGGTGCGCACGACGTGATCGAGGTTGCCGGCGACCGGACGCGGTTGATCCCGTGGGTTGCGGCGGTAGTGAAGGGCGTGGACCTGCCTGGGAAGCGGGTGCGCGTTGAATGGGGAGCGGACTGGTGATCCGCTTCGACGTGGTGACGCTGTTCCCGGAGATGTTCGCTGCGCTGACCGGCAGCGGCATCACCAGCCGCGCGCTGGAAGCTGGGCTGTGGTCGCTGACTACGTGGAATCCGCGCGATTTCGCGACGGACAGGTACCGGACGGTCGACGAGCGCCCGTACGGCGGCGGGCCCGGCATGGTGATGCTGGCCGAGCCCCTGGACAGGGCGCTGGATGCAGTGCGCAAGAGCGGCGGTAGCGCAAAGACGATCTACCTTTCGCCGCAGGGCAGGAAGCTCGACCACCCGAGGGTGATGCAGATGGTGCAGGAGCACGCGGTGACGCTGCTGTGCGGGCGCTACGAGGGCGTCGATGAAAGGCTGCTCAGGCGGCGCGTCGATGAGGAGATCTCCATCGGGGACTTCGTCCTCTCGGGCGGGGAGCTGGCGGCGATGGCGCTGATGGACGCAGTGGTCCGGCAGCTGCCGGGAGCGGTGGGCGACAGCGCTTCGGTGGTGGAAGAGTCGTTCGCCGACGGGTTGCTCGATTGCCCGCAGTACACCCGCCCGGAGACGTACCTGGGCGGGCGGGTGCCGGAGGTGCTGCTGTCCGGTCACCACGAGAACATTCGGCGCTGGCGGCTCAAGCAGGCGCTGGGGAGGACCTGGCTGAGGCGGCCGGATCTGTTGGCGGCGCGCAGGTTGAGCGACGAGGAAAGACGTCTGCTGGAGGAATTCCAGCAAGAAAGCGGAGCGAAGTCATGAATCTGATCCAGACAATCGAGCAGGAAGAAATCAAGCGCCTCTCCAGGAACATTCCAGATTTCTCGCCCGGCGACACGGTGGTAGTGAACGTCAACGTGGTGGAAGGCGAAAGGAAGCGCGTGCAGGCCTTCGAGGGCATGGTGATCGCCAAGAGGAACCGCGGGCTCAACTCTTCGTTCATCGTGCGCAAGATCTCGTCGGGCGAAGGCGTGGAGCGCACTTTCCAGTCCCATTCGCCGCTCATCGCCTCCATCGAAGTGAAGCGCAAGGGCGATGTGCGCCGCGCGAAGCTCTATTACCTGCGCGAGCGGTCCGGCAAGTCCGCCCGCATCCGCGAGCGCACCGGCGCACAGGAAACCGAAACCGCCGAGTAAAACAAGAATAGAATCGGGCCATGCGCAGGGAAAGCACTGCCATTAGCCCGATCACGGACATCATCGCCGCCATGCGCGGCGGCGAAATTGTTGTCCTGGTCGACGACGAGGACCGGGAGAACGAGGGCGACCTCGTGTTCGCCGCCGACTTTGTAACGCCGGAGAAAGTGAATTTCCTCGCCCGGCACGGGCGAGGCCTGATCTGCATGCCGGTTACCGAGGAGCACGCGCGGCGCCTCGGCCTGCGGCCGATGGTGCAGGAGAACCGCTCGCGTCACGGCACCAACTTCACGGTATCGATCGAGGCCGCCGAAGGCATCGCCACGGGGATTTCGGCCCACGACCGCGCGCTCACCATCAAGGTAGCCGCTTCCAACGACGCGACACCGCAGGACATCGTGCAGCCCGGACACGTGTTCCCGTTGGTAGCGCAGCCCGGCGGCGTGCTGGTGCGCGCCGGCCACACCGAGGCCTGCTGCGATCTGGCGCGCCTTGCCGGCCTCACGCCTGCAGCGGTGCTGTGCGAGATCATGCGCGAGGACGGAGCGATGGCGCGCCTGCCGGACCTCGTCGAGTTCGCCGCGCAGCACAGCCTGAAGATCGGCACCATCGCGGATCTCATCGAGTACCGCAGTCGCAACGAGTCGCTGGTGCAGCGCGCCTCCGAGCGCGACATTGCTACTCCCTGGGGCGAGTTCCGCCTGGTGTCGTACCGCGACCTGGCGCTCGGCGCGATACACCTGGCGCTCGTCCTCGGCAAGCCGGATGCCGAGCAGGAAGTATTCGTGCGGGTGCACGAGCCGCTCTCCATCCTCGATCTCCTCGACGCCGGACACGGCACCCATTCCTGGGGCGTGGGCGAAGCATTGCGTGCCATACGCGCGGCCGGTTCCGGCGTCATGGTGCTGCTCAATTGCACGCAGACCACACAGGCGCTGGAAGCGCGCCTCGCGGAAACGGCTGTACCCCGCCGCGGCATGGATTTGCGGCTCTACGGCATAGGCGCGCAGATCCTGCGCGATCTTGGCGTGCGGCGCATGCGCCTGATGGCTGCCCCGCGCAAGATGCCCAGCATGGCGGGCTTCGGGCTGGAAGTCACGGGCTACGCCGAGCTGCCGCGGCGCTGAAGCACCCATGCGTCTGGGTATCGTGGCCAGCCGGTTCAACGAGGAAATCGCCTCGCAACTGCTCGAGCGAGCAAGGCTCGCCGCGCGCGAGCTCGGCGCCGAGCTGGCCGTCGTATCCGTGCCCGGCGCGCTGGAAATCCCGCTGGCGCTGCAGTGGATGGCGCAGTCCGGGCGCTTCGACGCGCTTGCGGCGATGGGGGTCGTGATCCGCGGCGAGACGCACCACTTCGAGATCGTGGCGAACGAGTCCGCGCGCGGGGTAATGGACGTGGCGCTCGACTTCGGCTTGCCGATTGCCAACGGCATATTGACCACCGAGGACGAAGCGCAGGCGCTCGCGCGCCTCGACAAGGGCGCCGAGGCGGTCAAGGTGGCGGTGGAAATGGCAAGGCTCAAGGAACGCATGCATGAAGACCGCTAGGCGCCAGGCGAGGGAGATCGCGCTGCAGGCGCTGTACGCATGGCAGCTGTCGGGCGACGACCCGCTCGAGCAGGCGCGCTCGATCGAAGGCTTCGACAAGACGGATGCGCGGTTCGTGGAGAGCCTGCTGCGCGGCGTGCTCGCGCGCGCCGATGAGCTGCGCGCGATCATCACGCCGCACCTGGCGCGCGAGTTCGCCAGACTCTCGCCGATCGAGCGGGCGATCCTGTACATCGGCAGCTTCGAGCTGACGGCGTACCCGGAAACGCCTTTCAAGGTCGTGCTGAACGAGGCCGTGGAGCTCGGCAAGAGCTTCGGCGCGACCGACGGCTATCGCTTCGTCAACGGCGTGCTGGAGAAAATCGCCGCGGATCTGCGGCCCGACGAGTTCTCCCGAACCAGAACCAACGCCTGAACGAGTTCGAAATCATCCGCCGCTATTTCGACCGCCCGGCGAAGCGGGCCCTGGTCGGAGTGGGCGACGATTGCGCAGTGCTGCGGGCGGATGCCGGCCTCGAAGTGGCGGTGACTACGGACATGCTCGTCGAAGGCAGGCACTTCCTGCCCGGCGCGGATGCGTTTTCGCTGGGTCACAAGGCACTCGCGGTGAACCTTTCCGATCTGGCGGCGATGGGGGCCGCGCCGCGTTGGGCGACGCTTGCACTGGCGCTTCCGGTCGCGGACGAAGCCTGGCTCGCCGAATTTTCCGCGGGCTTCTGGGCGCTCGCCGATCGTCATGGCATCGACCTGGTGGGAGGAGACACCACCCGGTCGCAGCTCCTCACCATCAGCGTCACCGCGATGGGGGAGGTGCCCGCGGGCCTCGCGCTTTTTCGCGCCGGCGCCAAGCCAGGCGACGATCTCTGGGTGTCCGGCGAGCTGGGAGGGGCTGCCCTTGCGCTGATGCACCCCGAGATCGCGGATGCGGCGCAGCGCCTGCATCGGCCCGAGCCGCGCGTCGAGCTGGGGGAACGGCTGCGCGGCGTTGCGCATGCGGCCATCGATGTCTCGGATGGTTTGACGGGCGACCTGCCACACATCCTGAAGAGATCGGGCGTGGGAGCAACGGTGCGCTATGCCGAAGTGCCGCGCTCCGCGGCGTTCTCGAAGCTGGATAATGCCGACCTCGAAAAGAATTGCGTGCTCTCCGGAGGCGACGACTACGAGCTGCTGTTCACCGCGTCGGTCGATCGCCGTTCCCTGCTGGAGGCATTGTCCCGGGAGCTCCGGCTTCCGCTCGCCCGCATCGGCACCATCACGCCCGGCGATGCAAACCTCACGGTGCTGGACGAAGGCGGCCGACCGCTGCCGCATCGGGGCGGCTTCGATCATTTCGCGGCGCGATGAGGCAGGCTGCGCACGTCATCGCATTCGGTTTCGGCGTGGGGCGAGCGCCTTTCGCGCCGGGGACGTTCGGCACCCTGCTGGCTTGGCCGGTGGGCTGGGTCCTTGCCGGGGTTCACCCGGTGTTAGCGCTGGCCGTCATTGGCGCCCTGTTCCTGATCGGCGTCTGGGCATGCGGCGTGACCGGCAGGGACCTCGGCGTCCACGATCACGGCAGCATGGTGTGGGACGAGTTCGTGGCTTTCCTGCTGATCCTCGCCATCGTGCCCGGCTCGCTTGCCTGGCAGACGGCCGCGTTCGTTCTTTTCCGCGGCTTCGACATTGTCAAGCCCACGCCGATCCGCTGGTTCGAGCGGCGCTATACCGGCGGCTTCGGCGTGATGCTCGATGATGTGCTCGCCGCAGGCTACACGCTCCTCGTCCTTGCCGCGGTGAAGCGGCTGTTCATCTGATGGACAAGCTTGCAAAAGAGCTGGGTCAGCGCCTCCAACAGGCAAAAGCGATGCTCGCAACCGCGGAGTCCTGCACTGGCGGCTGGGCGGCGCAGGCCGTGACTTCCGTAGCGGGCTCTTCCGAATGGTTCGAGCGCGGTTTCGTGACCTATTCGAACGCGGCGAAGCAGGAGTTGCTCGGCGTGCGCGCCGAAACGCTGCAGCGCCACGGCGCGGTTAGCGAAGAGACGGCACGCGAGATGGCCCTTGGCGCCCTTGCGCGCAGCAGGGCGACGATCGCGCTGGCGATCACCGGCGTGGCCGGTCCGGGCGGCGGCACCGCGGATAAGCCGGTGGGCACGGTTTGCTTTGCCTGGGCGCGCGACGGCGCCATGGCTACGGAGACCTGCACCTTCCCCGGAGATCGGGAGAGCGTGCGGCGCCGATCGGTAATCCACGCCCTGGAAGGGGTGTTAAAAGCCCTCAAGGGAGGATAATCCGGGCATGGCTTCGGTACGCCCGGCCGCTGTGGCGGGCATGTTCTACCCGGGGGACCCGCTCAGCCTCGCGGCCGAAGTGGGCGATCTCCTGGGCGGCGTCGGCGATCTCGCGCCGCGCATCGGATTTCCCAAGGCGCTGGTCGTACCCCACGCAGGCTACGTCTACTCGGGCCCGGTGGCGGCGCACGCCTACGATGAGCTTTCGCCCGCCCGCGGCGTTGCGAAGCGGGTCGTCCTCCTGGGACCGGTGCACCGCGTTCCGGTGCGCGGACTCGCCGCGCCGGGCGCCACGGCGTTTGCCACTCCGCTGGGCGAGATCCAGGTAGACCGCGCCGCCCTGCGCTCGGTGCAGGACTTGCCGCAGGTCGTGGAGAGCGACGCGGCGCATGCGTTCGAGCATTCGCTAGAGGTTCAGCTGCCGTTCCTGCAGCAAGTGCTCGGCGAGTTCGCCTTGGTGCCGTTCGCCGTGGGCATGGCAAGCGTCGGGGAAGTGGCTCAGGTGATCGAGCGTCTATGGAGCGAGCCGGAGACGGTAGTCATCGTGTCCACCGACCTGTCGCATTACCACTCGTATCAAGACGCGCGCCGGATCGACTCGGGGACGCTCGCACGCGTCGCCGCGTACGCGACCGACATCGACCACGACGAAGCGTGCGGGGCGACACCGCTGAACGGCCTGCTGTCGTTCGCAAAGACACGCAGTATGCGCATAAAGCAGCTGGCGGCCTGCAACTCCGGCGACACCGCGGGCGACAAGGGGCGCGTCGTGGGCTACTCGTCCTTCGCGCTGTATGAGGACCATATGGCGGTATCGGCCGAGGAAGCGGGCGGCGCTTTGCTCGACATCGCGCATCGCGCGATAGAGCAGCAGCTTTTCCGCACGAAGGTCGCCGCCCTCGAGGCGGCGGCCTGGCTGAAGCAGGCGGGCGCAACCTTCGTTACGCTGAAGAAAGACGGCCGGCTGCGCGGCTGCATCGGCAGCCTGGGCGCGGCAAGGGCGCTCGCCGAAGACGTGGCGCAAAACGCGCTCGGCGCCGCATTTCGTGATCCGCGCTTTCCCGCGCTTGCGGCCGACGAATGGCCGCGCTGCCGGGTGGAGGTGTCGCTGCTCTCCGCGCCCAAGCCGGTGCGCTTCGCGGACGAGGACGACCTCCTGGCGCAGATCCGGGCGGGCGAAGACGGCCTGATCCTCGAGGCCCAGGGGCGGCGGGGCACGTTCCTGCCGCAGGTATGGGAAAGCATTCCCGATCCCCGAACGTTTCTCCACGAGCTGGTGCGCAAGGCCGGTCTGCCGGCCGATACGCGCCTCGCGCGCTGCAATGTCTCGCGCTACCGGGTGGTCAAGTTCGATGGACGTTGAAGGCAAGTGGTGGCACAGGCTCGACGATGGTCGCATCCAGTGCGATCTGTGCCCGCGCGACTGCAGGCTGCACGAGGGCCAGCGCGGCCTGTGCTTCGTGCGCAAGATGGAAGGCGGACGCATGGTGCTCACCACTTACGGCCGGTCATCCGGCTTCTGTGTGGACCCGATCGAGAAGAAGCCTTTGAACCACTTCTACCCCGGCACCAGCATCCTTTCGTTCGGGACAGCGGGCTGCAACCTGGCATGCAAGTTCTGCCAGAACTGGGATATCTCCAAGTCGCGCGAAATGGATCGCCTGCAGGACGAGGCAAGTCCCGAGGCGATCGCGCAGGCGGCCATCCGCCTGGGCTGCAAGTCGGTCGCGTTCACCTACAACGACCCGGTGATCTTTGCGGAATACGCGATGGACATCGCCGACGCCTGCCATGCGCACGGGGTGAGGACCGTGGCGGTTACGGCGGGCTACATCCATGAGGCGGCGCGCCGGGAGTTCTACGCCAAGATGGATGCCGCCAACGTCGACCTGAAGGCCTTCACCGACGACTTCTACTTCAGGATCTGCGGCGGCCGGCTTCAGCCGGTGCTCGACACGCTGGTGTATCTCGTCAAGGAAACGAACGTCTGGACCGAGATCACGACGCTCCTGATCCCGGGAAAGAACGACTCCGATGAGGAGATCAGGGCGCAGTGCAAGTGGATCCGCGAAAACCTCGGCCCGGACGTCCCACTTCACTTCACTGCCTTCCACCCCGACTGGAAGATGACAGACGTCCGCGCCACGCCGCCCGCCACTCTGACCCGCGCCCGCGAGATCGCCCAGCTCGCCGGCCTGAACTACGTCTACACCGGCAACGTGCACGACGAGACGGGCGGCTCAACGTACTGCCCGTCCTGCGAAGAGCCGGTGATCGTGCGCGACTGGTACGACATCCGCGCCTACCGGCTCGATGAGGCGGGAACCTGTCGCTTCTGTGGCACGCGGGTCGCCGGCCGCTTCCAGAAGTTCGGCAAGTCCTTCGGCCCGCGCCGCATCCCGGTGCGCCTCGCAACAGCCACGGCTTGATCCCGGGCTCGGGCGCATGGCTGGCTGCCTTGTGCACCAGCCGGGTCCTGGCTGCGTCCTGGTTCGTCGCCTATTCGTCGGTCCTGCCGTTGACGCAGGCGGAATGGGGCCTCTCCGCCAAGGAAGCCGGGCTCATCCAGTCGGCGTTCCATCTCGGTTACCTGACGTCGCTCTTCATAGTCGGCTTCATCGCCGATCACTACGGCTCGAAGCGCGCGTACATCCTGACCGGCATCGCGGCCTGTGCAAGCCCATGGGCCTTCGTCCTGTTCGCGGACGGGTTCTGGTCGGCGTTCTGGCTGCATGCATTCACGGGCCTGTGCCAGGGCGGCACGTACACGCCGGCGCTCGCGCTGATCAACGACCACATCGAGCGCGAGCGGCGCGGCCGGGCGATGGGCTACTTCATTGCCGGCTCGAGCGCCGGCTACGCCATCTGCCTCGGCGTGGCGGGGCTTGCACTGCAGTTCACGGGCTGGCGCGGCGCGCTTGCCACCGTAGCCCTGCTACCGGTGATCTCATGGGTGTCCGGCGTGGTAGTGCTGCGCGGCACGCCGAACCGCGTGCATCCGCGTCCGGCGGGCGAGTCCCTGCTCGGTGCCCTGCCGGCGGTCTGGAGGAACCGCAAGGGCATGCTCTCCATCTGGGGTTATACGTTCCACAACTGGGAGCTGCTCGGCCTGTGGGCCTGGTTGCCGGCTTTCCTGACGGCCGCGCTGCTGCTCAACGGCCATTCCTCACAGGACGCCGCGACGCTCGCCTTGAGCTTCGCCGCATTTACGTATGTGGCGAATATCGCCGGCTCGATCGCAGGCGGGACGATGGCGGATCGATGGGGCCGCACGCAGACGATCCTCACCTGGTCGTGCGTCAGCCTTACGCTCTCCTTTTCGATCGGCTGGCTTATCGCCGTGCCTGTCGCGCTGCTCGTAGCGCTCGCCTGCTTGTACAACTTCGCCGCCATCGCCGATTCGTCCACCCATTCCACGGTGCTCGCGGAAAGCGTGCCGGCGCATTACCTGGGAGTCGCCTACGCGGTTCGCTCCGTGGTCGGCTTCGGCGCCGGCGTGGTGAGCCCGTTCGTTTTCGGCTGGGCGCTCGACGCTGCGGGCGGCGGCAAGACCTCGAGCGATGCCCTGACGTGGGGAATTGCCTGGGCTACGCTCGGGATCGGCGGCCTGCTCGGGCCAGCCGCGACTTGGAAGCTCATGCGCCGATGAAACCGTACTCGGAAGCCTGCGAGCGCAACCGCGAGCCGATCCTCGCCGTTCTGAAAAGGGTCCTCCGCAAAAGTCGGAGAGTTCTGGAGATCGGCTCGGGAACCGGGCAGCACGCCGCCTACTTCTCGGCGGCGCTGCCGCATCTCGCCTGGCAGGCGAGTGACGTCGCCGAGCACCTGGGCGGCATCCGGATGTGGGGCGTAGAACCGATCGAGCTCGACGTGGACCAGCCATGGCCCGACGTCGATGCGGACGCCGTGTTCTCGGCGAACACCGTGCACATCATGTCGTGGCCGCAGGTCGAGCGGATGTTCGCCGGCATGGCGGGCATGCCTTCGTTCGCGGTGCTTTGCCTCTACGGCCCTTTTAGCTACGGCGGCAGGCACACCTCGGACAGCAACAGACGCTTCGACGCCATGCTGCGCGCGGGCGACCCCGCGAGCGGGATACGCGACTTCGAGGCAATAGGCGCGCTGGCCAAGCGCTGCGGCCTGCAATTCGCAGAGGACAACGCGATGCCCGCCAATAACCGCCTGCTCGTCTTTCGCAAATCCGGGTCAGGGCCCTGTTAGATGGCCCTGCTCTATCGCAACTGCCCGAAGTGCAAGGCAGAGAGCGGTGGCGCGGATGCCTGTCCGGCCTGTGGCCTCATCTTCGAGAAATATCTGAAGGCGCGCGTTGCGGTGCCCGTCCTCCCGTCGGTGCAGGAAGAAGAGGGGGATGGGCTGATGGCGCGCGTAAAGCGGCTCGCCTTGTACGTGCCGGGCGAGGTAGAGCCGCTCACGCTCTGCGCGCGTGCTTTGCTGCTGTTGGGAGCTGCGATCTACGGTGCGAGGCTCGTCATGATGGATATCCCCGACTGGGAGATGGCGCGCACCTTCATGCACCTCGTGCTGCTGCCATTCCACGAGTTCGGGCACATTTTCTTCCGGCCGTTCGGCGAGTTCATCACGCTGCTTGGCGGATCGCTCTTCCAGGTCATGTTGCCCCTCGCCCTGGGCGGCTACTTCCTGGTGAAGAACCGGGATCCGTTCGCTGCCTCGCTCATGCTCTGGTGGGCGGCCGGCGGCATCCTCGACACCGCCCCCTACGTCTACGACGCCTGGAAGCCGCAGCACGTGCTGCTCACCGGGCGCACGGGCGACACCGGGGCACACGACTTCATCGATGTTCTTGGCGACCTGGGGGTGCTTCACCAGGCGCAGCCGATCGGCCGCGCCGTGCACGCCTTCGGCGCGGCCGTCATGATCGCCGCGCTCGCCTGGGGCGCCTGGCTTCTACTGCAGCAGTACCGCGCTCACCGGCGCTAGAGAGTAACTGGGAGATTCTCAGTGCAAGAGCATTGGCAATACCGACCTGGCGACGTACGTGCGAATCTGTTCGTGCTCGCGATCGCGGCAATTTCCATGGTTCCCGCCGTGGTGGTCGCTCTGGCCGCTCGGGAAGACGTGCTTACACGCTACGCGGTGCTTCGCGGCTACGGTCGCTCTCTGCGAGATCCTCATACCTGGGATTCCGCGGTTGGCCGGGGTATCCGCATTTCCAGAGGTCACGAAGCTGGTCCTTTCGGTCGTCTGGACTTTGGCGCCCGTTCAGATGCTCCTCTGCGCGGGACGCCTGCACCTGAGGCCTAACTGGTCGGCGATCAGCAGGCACCGAATCGCTTCCACCTTCATTCTACTCATCGTCGGCTTTGCCGTCGTTTCCTTGGCCGTGCTCTATGAGATGCGGCCGAGCGATCTCGAGGGTTGGACGATCAGCGAGCGAGTGCTGAAAGCGGTCAGCACATCCCGTCTTTGGTTGGGTCTGGTCGCCGGGTTCATGGTGTCCGCAGCGGCGATGGTGCTCTACGTCATCCTTTTCGAGCTACGTCATTTCCATCACATCTATTTCCGGGAAAGCAGCGACTGACATGGCGCCAAGGCCCTAGGCGGCGACCTTCCGTACGGCCGAGGCGCTTACCCCTATAAATACATCCTTCGGCGGCCTTCCCGGTATCAGAACGGTTTCATCCCTCCCTATTCCTTCATCAGAAGGTGCATCAGGCTGGAGGTATCCCAGCGCCGGCCGCCGCGCGCCTGGATGTGGGCGTAGAACTGGTCGACCAGCGCGGTAATCGGTAGGCGGGCGCCGCTCTTTTTCGCTTCCTCGAGGCAGATGCCGAGGTCCTTGCGCATCCAGTCGACCGCGAAGCCGAAGCCGTCGAATTTCACCTCGTTCATCTGCTTCCAGCGATTTTCCATCTGCCAGGACTGCGCAGCGCCCTTGGAGATGACGCTGACCACCTTCTCGACGTCCAGGCCGGAGCGCTTGGCGAAGGAGAGCGCCTCGGCCAGGCCCTGCACCAGGCCGGCGATGCAGATTTGGTTCACCATCTTGGTGAGCTGGCCGGCGCCCGGCGAGCCGATCAGCGCTGCCATCTTGGCGTAAACGTCGATCACGGGCTTGGCGCGGTCGAAATCCGCCGCCTCGCCGCCGCACATGATGCCGAGCTGGCCGTTTTGCGCCCCCGCCTGGCCGCCCGATACGGGCGCATCGACGAAGCCGATGCCCTTGTCCTTGCACTTCGCATGGAGCTCCTTGGCCAGTATGGCCGAGGCGGTAGTGTGGTCGACCAGGACTGCGCCCTTTTTCATGCCGGCCAGGGCGCCGTCGGCGCCATAGACCACCGAGCGCACGTCGTCGTCGTTGCCCACGCACATCATGACGAAATCGCAGTCCCTGGCGGCCTCGCGCGGCGTGGGCGCATGCTTGCCGCCGTACTCCTTGGCCCACTGCTGGGCCTTCGCAGACGTCCGGTTGTACACCGTGACCTCATGGCCGCCTTTTCTCAGGAGGTGGCCGGCCATCGGGTAGCCCATTACACCCAGACCGAGGAATGCAACCTTCGCCATCGCTGTCTCCGTTGTCAGACCGGGGAAAGCGCGAATTTACCACCGCGCCATTGACAGGCGGACGTCAACCATTAGAATGGCATGGACGTTTATACAGTATCCGGTGCCGGCCCAGGGCGTCTGCCAGATGCGCCTGCCGTTGATGCCGACGACCAAACAAGAGGTACAGCAATGGATGACAACAGGCAGAAGGCGTTAGCGGCGGCGCTGTCGCAGATCGAGAAGCAGTACGGCAAGGGCTCCATCATGAAGATGGACGCCGAGGCGGCCAAGGATATCGAGGTCGTATCCACCGGCTCGCTCGGCCTGGACCTGGCGCTCGGGGTCGGCGGCCTGCCGCGCGGTCGCGTGGTCGAGATCTATGGACCTGAATCGTCGGGGAAAACCACCCTTACCCTACAGGTCATCGCCGAGGTGCAGAAGCTGGGCGGCACCGCCGCCTTCATCGACGCCGAGAATGCGCTCGACGTCACCTATGCCGCCAAGCTGGGCGTGCAGACCGCCGACCTGCTGATATCCCAGCCCGACACCGGCGAGCAGGCGCTCGAGATCGCCGACATGCTGGTGCGCTCGGGCGCGGTGGACGTGATAGTGGTCGACTCCGTGGCGGCGCTTACCCCCAAGGCCGAGATCGAGGGCGAGATGGGCGAGCCGCAGATGGGACTGCAGGCGCGTCTCATGAGCCAGGCGCTGCGCAAGCTCACCGCCAACATCAAGCGCACCAACACGCTGGTGATCTTTATCAACCAGATCCGCATGAAGATCGGCGTGATGTTCGGCAACCCGGAGACCACCACGGGCGGCAACGCGCTCAAGTTCTACGCCTCGGTGCGCATGGACATCCGCCGCATCGGCTCGATCAAGAAGGGCGACGAGGTCATCGGCTCCGAGACGCGGGTGAAGGTGGTGAAGAACAAGGTGGCGCCGCCCTTCCGCCAGGCCGAGTTCGACATCCTCTACGGCGAAGGCATCTCGCGCGAAGGCGAGGTGTTGGAGATCGGCGTCAACCTGGGCGTGCTGGAAAAGTCGGGCGCCTGGTACATCTACAACGGCGACCGCCTCGGCCAAGGCAAGGACAACTGCCGCGACTATCTCAAGGAAAATCCGGCCGTGGCGCGCGAGATAGAGGCGAAGATCCGCGAGAAGGCGGGCGTCGCGGCCCCCGCACCGGCGGTTGCCGAGGCGGCGGTGGAAGACAAGAAGGTGGAGCACCTGCCGACGCGCAAGCGCGCAGAGAAGTAAATGGATGAGCCTGACACGCCCGGGCAATTGAAGGCCCGGGCGCTCAGGTACCTCGTGCGGCGCGAGCATTCGCGCAGCGAGCTCGCCCGCAAACTGGCCCCGCGCGCGCAGTCGCGCGAAGTGCTCGACGCGGTGCTCGACGAGCTGGCCGCGCGGAAGCAGCTCTCGGATGAACGCTACGCCGAAGGGCGCGCCCGATCGCTCGCTCGCAAGTATGGGTCGGCGAAGATTCGCCACGATCTGCGGTCGAAAGGCATTTCCGACGACGTCGTCGGGCGGATCTCTTCCGAAGGAGAGCTCGAGCGCGCACGTGCGGTGCTCGAACGCAAGTACCGCGATCCGGCGGGCAGCGCAGAGGAGCGGGCCCGGCGCGCGCGGTTCCTGCAAGGCCGCGGCTTTTCGATGGACGTCATTACCCGACTTATCTTCTAGTCGGAATCTGCAGGTTCATGTCGGCTTCGCGCATTTACCCGCGTTAATTCCTTCACAGGCGTTTACCTGTAGATAGGGGGTGATTGCATGGACGCAGCACAAGCATTGGCGGTTGTGAGGTCGCTGGCCAACGGGGTCGACCCGGAAAGCGGGGAGGTGTTCCCGCCGGAAAGCTCGTACCAGCGGCCCCAGGTCGTGAGGGCCCTGTATGAGGCCGCTACGGCGCTGGAGCGTATCGAGCGCTTCGAGCGTCGTAAGAGCCAGATGCCGCAGAAAACCGGCGAACCCTGGAGCGAGGACGAGGACCGCAAGCTCCTGGCGGCCTTCGACGCCGGACGGGCACTACAGGAGCTCGCGGCCGCCCACGAGCGAACCATGGGTGCGGTCCGCGCGCGCCTGCTGAAATACGGACGCATCAACGCATAGCAGCGGGTTTCCCCGGGGCGGCCGGCCGGCACCCCGGGCTTTTTGCGCTGCAGTAGAATTCTCTTAATGAAATCAAACGAGATACGGTCCAGCTTCCTGGAGTATTTCCGCTCCAGGGGGCACACCGTCGTGCCTTCGAGCTCGCTCGTCCCGGCGAACGATCCGACGCTGCTGTTCGTCAACTCGGGCATGGTGCAGTTCAAGGACGTGTTCCTCGGCAAGGAAAAGCGGCCTTACGTGCGGGCTACGAGCTCCCAGCGGTCGGTGCGTGCGGGCGGCAAGCACAACGACCTCGAGAACGTCGGCTATACGGCGCGCCACCACACCTTTTTCGAGATGCTCGGCAACTTCTCCTTCGGCGACTACTTCAAGAAGGACGCCATCCAGTTCGCCTGGGAGCTGCTGACCAAGGTCTACGAGCTCGACCCGAAGCGGCTGTGGGCGACCGTGTACCACACGGACGACGAAGCCTACGAGCTTTGGACGAAGACGATCGGCCTGCCGGCGGAGCGGGTCGTGCGCATCGGCGACAAGCCGGGCGGCCAGAAGTACCAGTCGGACAACTTCTGGCAGATGGCCGATACCGGCCCGTGCGGCCCGTGCAGCGAAATCTTCTATGACCACGGGCCCGAGGTGGCCGGTGGGCCGCCGGGCTCGCCGGAGGCCGATGGGGACCGCTACATCGAGATCTGGAACCTGGTGTTCATGCAATTCAACCGCGACGAGCAGGGCGAGATGCGCGCGCTGCCCAAGCCGTCCGTCGACACGGGCATGGGCCTCGAGCGCATCGCCGCAGTGTTGCAGCGAAAGCATTCGAATTACGAGATCGACCTCTTCCAAGACCTGATCAGGGCGGCGGCGCGCGAGACTGGGGCCAAGGACTTGAAAAGCCCCTCGCTCAACGTCATCGCGGACCATATCCGCGCCTGCTCGTTCCTGATCGTCGACGGCGTGATCCCGGGTAACGAGGGCCGGGGCTACGTGCTGCGGCGGATCATCCGCCGCGCCATCCGGCATGGCTACAAGCTTGGGCAGCATCAGCCTTTCTTTCACCGCATCGTCGCTGACCTCGACCGCGCCATGGGCGACGCCTACCCCGAGTTGCGCAGCTCCAAAGACAAGGTCTCCGAGATTCTCAGGCAGGAAGAAGAACGATTCGCCGAAACGCTTGAGAACGGGATGGGAGTGCTCGAATCGGCCCTCGCCTCGGGCGAAAAGCTGCTCGACGGCGACACGGTCTTCAAGCTCTACGACACCTATGGGTTCCCGGTGGACCTCACCGCCGATATCTGCCGCGAGCGCGGCGTGATGCTCGACATGGCCGGCTTCGAGGCGGCGATGGAGCAGCAGCGCGAGCGCGCGCGCGCCGCTTCGCGCTTCTCCGCGGCGGCGGGGCTCGCCTACTCGGGAAACAAGACCGAGTTCCATGGCTACGACACGCTGTCGCTGCACGCCAAGGTCGTTGCGCTCTATAAGGAGGGCACGCAGGTGCCGGAGCTGCAGACGGGCGAGGTCGGGGTAGTCGTGCTCGACCGCACTCCGTTCTATGCGGAATCCGGCGGCCAGGTAGGCGACCGCGGCGAGCTCGTCGGCCCGGCGGGCACCTTCAGCGTCGAAGACACGCAGAAGATCCAGGCCGAGGTGTTCGGCCATCATGGTCGCCAGCAGACCGGTGTGTTGCGGGTAGGCGAGGAGCTCAATGCTCAGGTCGACAACGTGTCGCGCCACCGCTCGATGTGGAACCACTCCGCCACGCACCTGATGCACGCCGCGCTGCGCCGCGTGCTCGGCAAGCACGTGGAGCAGAAAGGCTCGCTGGTCGACGCGCAGCGCACGCGCTTCGACTTCTCGCATCCCAAGCCGGTGACCGACGAGGAGATCCGCAAGATCGAGGCGCTGGTTAACGCGGCCATCCAGAAGAACTACGACGTCGCCGCACGCATCATGAAGTACGACGAGGCAATCCGTGCGGGTGCGCTCGCCTTCTTCGGCGACAAGTACGGCGACGAGGTGCGCGTGCTCACCATGGGGGACTTCTCCACCGAGCTGTGCGGCGGCACCCACGTAAAGCGCACCGGGGATATCGGTTTCTTCAAGATCGTGTCCGAATCCGGCGTCGCCGCCGGCATTCGCCGGATCGAGGCCGTCACGGGCGAGGGCGCGCTTGCATGGGTGCAGCAGCAGGAGGCCGAGCTCTCGGAGGCCGCCGCGGTGCTCAAGGCGCCGGTCAGCGAAGTGCCCGCGAAACTCGCCCAGGTGCTCGACAACGTCCGCGCGCTGGAGCGCGAGCTTGCGCGGCTGAAGTCGCGGCTGGCCTCGAGCCAGGGCGACGACCTTGCTTCGCAGGCGGTGCAAGTGAAGGGTGCCAAGGTGCTTGCGGCGACGCTCGACGGGGCCGATGCTCGAACGCTGCGTGAGGCCATGGACAAGCTGAAAGACCGCCTGAAGTCGGCGGCCATCGTGCTGGGAGCCGTAAACGACGGCAAGGTTTCCCTCATTGCCGGGGTGACCTCCGATCTGACCGGAAAAGTGAAGGCAGGGGAGCTCGTCAATTTCGTCGCCCAGCAGGTGGGCGGCAAGGGCGGCGGCCGTCCCGACATGGCGCAGGCCGGCGGCACCGAGCCGGCCAAGCTGTCGACCGCCCTCCAATCGGTGAAGAACTGGGTGGAGCAACGAGTATGAAACGGTTTTGTGCAGTGGCTGGTTTGATGTTCCCCTTGTCGGTGCTCGGCCATCACGGCTGGAGCGAATACGATTCGTCCAAAGCGCTGAAGCTCACCGGCAAGATCGTCGAGTCGGGCTACGAGCATCCCCACGGGCATGTCCGACTGGAAGCGCCTGGCAAGACCTGGAACGTGGTGCTCGCCCCGCCTTCGAGAATGGAGCGTCGCGGGCTGGAGAAAGGCGCGCTCAAGCCCGGCGCAACGGTGACGGTCGAGGGCTACCCGAACCGCGACAAGTCGGAGGAAATGCGAGCCGAGCGCATCAGCGTCAACGGCAAGACCGTCGAGCTGAGATGAGCCCGGCCGGCGGGCCGCTGGGAGCCCTGGAGGGCTCGGGGCTCGGCCGGGCGATGCGGGAGTGGCTGTGGCTGTACCCGAGCGTCGAGGTAGTGCACATCGTCGGCATCGGCCTGCTGTTTGGCTCGATCGCGGTGCTGGATTTCCGGCTGCTGGGCTTCTCGAGGAGCATCTCGGCGCGCAGGCTCGCCGCCCACGTGCTGCCATGGACGGCGGCGAGCTTCCTGCTGATCTTGCCGAGCGGCCTGCTCATGTTCACGGCGCACGCGAGCGAATTCGTGCAGAGCGGCGTGTTCGTGCTGAAGATGATGCTGATCCTTGCGGCGGGGCTGAACGCTGCCCTGTTTCACGCCATTACGTTCCGCACGGCGGACATCTGGGATTCGGATGAGATGCGCAAGCTGCCGCCGCCACCGTCCGCGCGCGCGTCGGCTGCCGTCTCGCTGCTTCTCTGGATCGCGGTAATCGCCTGCGGGCGGCTGCTCGCCTACTTCTAGAAGAATCCTATCCGCTGCTTGCGGGCGCGAGCGTCCTGGATGTCATCCGGGCCAACCTCGGTGCGGCCGGCGACCTTGGCGTTCCCGAAAGCCGAATGGATGGCACGGCGCATCTCGCGCGGGGGCATCGAGGCGAGCTTGTCGAGCGCCGACGGCGACAGCGCCTCCGGAAACTGCCTGCCCCAGTCGTGCGCGTTGCGGATCTCGCAATAGATGCTGGCGGCAATGCGCGCCGCGCCCTCCGCGTCCGGCGGGTCGATCTCGTACACCGCCAGGCGGCTGAGCAAGGGCTCCGGGATTCGCGCCACCTCATTCGCGGTGGCGAGCCAGACCGCGCCCGAGGCGTCGATGGGCAGCTCGACGAACTCGTCCACGAAGCGCGTGGCGGTCTCGATTTCGAGCAGCTCGTACAATGCTCCCAGCGGATCGTATTGCCCGTCGCTGCTCGCCTTGTCGATCTCGTCCACCACGATCACGGGGTTGGCGTACTCGCCGTTGACCAGCGTATCGAACACCTTGCCGGGTTTGGCGTTCTTCCATTGCGACGAAGCGCCCGAGAGCACCCAGCCGGCGGTCAGCGAGCTCATGGGCACGAAGCCGAACCCCGTGCCGAGCAGCTGCGAAATCTTGCGCGCGAAGTGCGTCTTGCCTATGCCGGGCTCGCCCAGCAGCAGCATCGGCGGCATCTCGATCGAATCCTCCGAATCGACGCACAGCGCGAGGTGCTTGCGGATGTCTTCGAGCGCCGCCCCGAAATTGGGCAGCTGTTCGAAAAGCGCATCCATTTCGGGCAGGGCCGACGGCTTGACGGTGAAGCGCTGGCCACCCAGGCGCAGCATCTTCTCGTAGACCGCGCGCAGCGCCTCGTTGGCGGTGGGCGAGAGCTCCTGCAGCGCCTTTTCGACGCCCGCGACGTCGTACACGTCCTTGAAGCCCGCGATCGGAATAGTCACGCTAGCCGACATTTCAAGCACCTTCCTTTCTTCTTGCCGCTGCTGCCACCTCTAATGAAAACGCTAGCATGATGCTTTGCACCTAGCAAACGCCGGACCTAGCAGAGGCTGCTCCCGAGTGCTAACTTTCCTTGCGCCGACATGACTACAAGAACGCCTTTCTTCCGCCCCGAGTTGACCGCCGAGGTGTTCAATGCGCGCAGCAAGGGCCATCTGCCGGGCCTGGTCGGGCTGGAAATCGTGAAAATTTCCGCAGACGGGGTCGACAGCCGCCTACCGGTCCGCTCGGAGGTCATGGCGCCGAACGGCTTCCTGCATGCTGCGTCGGTGATTGCTCTGGCCGACACGAGCTGCGGCTATGGCTGCATCGCGCTCCTTCCGGAAGGGGCGAGCGGCTTCACTACCATTGAGCTGAAGGCTAACTTTCTCGGCACGGCGCGCGAGGGCGCCATCGCCTGCCGCGCCTGGCCGGTCCACCTGGGGCGCACCACGCAGGTCTGGGACGCCGAGGTGGCGGTCGAGGGGAGCGAGTCGCGGGTCGCGCTTTTCCGGTGTACGCAGATGGTGCTATGGCCCAAGTAGACAAGCCGGCGCGTTTCGTGATTGAATCGAACGCGATGGGCCGGTTCTCCTTCTTCGCGTTTTTTTATCTCCCCTGCCTGCTGGCGGAAGGGACCGGCTAGACTCAAACTCACCGAATCCAAGAAAACCGCCAGCGCCGAAAGCCTGGCGGTTTTTTTTTGGACCCGAGGCCCCCATGACCCTGTCCAACGAAGAAAAGACCTCCCTCACCGATGACGAGCGCATCGAGAACATCTTCACCCTGCCGCCGCCGGAGCACCTGATCCGCTTTTTCCCGATCCAGGGCACGCCGGTCGAGAGGCTGGTAACCGATACCCGCCGCAGGCTGCGCGACATTCTGCATGGCCGTTCCGACCGCCTGCTGGTGGTGATTGGTCCGTGCTCGATACACGACCCGGTGGCGGCGCTCGCGTACGCGCAGCAGCTGGCGCCCGAGAGGACACGGCACGAAGGGGAGCTGGAGGTGCTGATGCGGGTCTATTTCGAGAAGCCGCGCACCACGGTCGGTTGGAAGGGACTGATCAACGATCCGTACATGAACGGCAGCTTCCGCATCAACGAGGGCCTGCGCATTGCGCGCGATCTCCTGGTGAGGATCAATCAGGCCGGCGTTCCGGCCGGCTGCGAATTCCTGGATGTCATCTCGCCGCAGTACATCGGCGACCTCGTGTCCTGGGGCGCCATCGGCGCCCGCACCACCGAAAGCCAGGTGCACCGGGAGCTCGCTTCGGGGCTGTCGGCGCCGGTCGGGTTCAAGAACGGCACCGACGGAAACGTAAAGATCGCGGTCGACGCGCTGCTCGCCGCCGGCCAGAAGCACCACTTCCTCTCTGTGCATAAGAGCGGGCAGGTGGCCATTGTCGAGACGCGCGGCAATGACGACTGCCACATCATCCTGCGCGGCGGCAGGGCGCCGAACTACGATGCGGACAGCGTGGCCGCGGCCTGCAGGGACCTCGCGAACGCCGGGCTGCCCGAGCGCCTGATGATCGACTGCTCGCATGCCAACGCCGCCAAGCAGTACAAGCGCCAGGTTGAAGTGGCTCGGGACATTGCCGGGCAGATCGCCCGGCGCGAGCGCCGCGTCGTCGGCGTGATGGTGGAATCGCATCTGGTCGAGGGACGGCAGGATGCGGTGGCGGGCCAGCCGCTGAAGTTCGGCCAGAGCATCACCGATGCCTGCCTGGGATGGGAAGACTCAGCCGCATTGCTGGAGTTGCTCGCCGACGCCGTGAAGAAACGGCGGAAATAGGCATAATGGCGCCGCCATGGCCGAAACGCCGCCGCAGCTCGCGCACCTCGAGCACCAGGGCGATGCCGTCGCTTTCACCGACCGCATCCACGCCCTCATCCCGAAGTGCGCGCTGCTCGAAAACTTCTCGGCCGCCGAGGTGCGTTTGCTCACTCACTTCATGGAGGTCTACCGGGCCGAGCCCGGCGTAGAAATCATCCGCGAGGGCGAGGGCGGCGACTTCATGCTGATGGTCGTCGAGGGCAAGGTGGAAGTCCACAAGCTGGACCGTCGCAACGCGCGGCAGCTTATCGCGGTGGTCGAGGCAGGCAGGACGCTCGGCGAGATGTCGATGATCGACGGCGAGCCCCGCTTCGCCACCTGCATCGCGGCCGAGCCGGCTCTCATTGCCGTGCTTCATCGGGAGAGCCTGGCGCGCATCATCGTCGAGCAGCCCCTGCTTGGCGCGAAGATCCTCATGGAGCTGGTTTTGATGCTGTCGCAGCGGCTGCGTGCCACCAGCTCGCGGCTGCTCGGGCTCATGGACGACCAATCGCACCGCGCGGCCCACCTGCTGTAAGGCCCGCCGCGTTCGGCCGACTACCTTGCATGTGAGCCGCGCCCGGATTTTCCTCCTGCTCCTCCTTGCCGCCGCGGCACTTGCGTTCTTCGCCGCCGGCGGGCAGCGATACTTCAGCTTCGAGCACGTCAAGGCACAGCAGGCCGCGGTGCAGGAGTGGTATCACTCCCACCCCTGGCAGACGGCGCTCGGGTTTTTCGCCTTGTACGTGGCGGTCGCCGGGCTTTCACTTCCGGGCGCCGCGCTTATGACGCTCGTCGCCGGCGCGATCTTCGGCCTGCTGTGGGGAACCGTGATCGTGTCCTTCGCCTCTTCCGCCGGTGCGACGCTCGCGCTGCTTGCCAGCCGCTTCGCGCTGCGCGACTGGGTGCAGGCCAGATTGTCGCGCCAGCTGCAGGGTATCAATCGCGGCATGGAGAGGGAGGGCGCGTTCTACCTGTTCACCCTCCGGCTCATACCAGCCGTGCCCTTCTTCGTTATCAACCTGGCGATGGGGCTCACGCCGATCCGCGCCCGCACCTTCTACTGGGTGAGCCAGGCCGGCATGCTGCCCGGCACGTTGGTTTACGTGAACGCCGGAACCCAGCTCGGCCAGATCGACTCGCTGCGGGGAATCCTGACCTGGCAGCTGATCGGGGCGTTCGTGCTGCTGGGCATTTTTCCGCTGCTCGCCAAGCGGCTGCTGGAGGCGTACAAGGCAAGAAAGGTGTATGCGCGATGGCGCAAGCCTTCGCGCTTCGACCGCAATCTGGTGGTGATAGGCGCCGGCTCGGCGGGCCTGGTGTCGGCCTACATTGCGGCCGCGGTGCGCGCGAAGGTGACGCTCGTGGAGAAATCCCGCATGGGCGGTGATTGCCTGTATACCGGTTGCGTTCCGTCCAAGGCGCTCATCAGGTCGGCACGCTTGCTGCACGAGATAACCAACTCGGGGCGCTATGGCATCCGACGTGCGAGCGCGGACTTCGACTTCGCGGATGTGATGGACCGGGTGCAGCGCGTAGTGCGCGCGATCGAGCCGCACGATTCGGCCGGCCGCTACACGCGCCTCGGCGTCGAATGCCTGGAAGGCGAGGCGAAGATCACCTCGCCATGGACTGTTTCCATAGACGGGAAGGTGCTCACCACGCGCTCGATCATCATCGCAGCGGGCGCGCGGCCGTTCATCCCGCCGGTCCCGGGCATCGAGCATGTCCGGCTGCTCACATCGGAGAACCTCTGGGAGCTGCGCGAGCTGCCGGCGCGCCTGGCGGTGCTCGGCGGCGGTCCCATCGGCTGCGAGCTCGCGCAAGCCTTTGCGCGCTTCGGCTCGAAGGTCACGCAGGTGGAGATGCTCCCGCGGTTGCTCTCGCGCGAAGACCCCGAAGTCTCCGATATCGTGCGCAGCCAGTTCGTAGACGAAGGCATCGAGGTGCTTACCGGCCACCGGGCGCTGCGCTGCGAAGGGAGCACGCTCGTCTGCGAAAATCAGGACAGGCAGCAACGCGCGGTGGAGTTCGACGCGCTGCTATGCGCCGTCGGACGCGTGCCGAATACCGAAGGCTACGGGCTCGAGGAGCTCGGCGTTCCGCTGACCAAGGCCCGTACGGTGGAAACCAACGAGTACCTGCAGACCCTGTTTCCGAATATCTACGCGTGCGGGGACGTCGCCGGTCCGTACCAGTTCACCCATACGGCGTCGCACCAGGCGTGGTATGCGTCGGTTAACGCCCTCTTCGGCGGCGTGCGCCGGTTCCGCGCGGACTACGCGGTGATCCCCTGGGCTACCTTTACCGACCCCGAGGTGGCGCGCGTCGGGTTGAACGAGACCGAGGCAAAGGCGCAGGGCATCCCCTACGAAGCGACGGTGTACGGCATGGATGAGCTAGACCGCGCCATTGCCGACGAGGCGGCGCGCGGCCTGGTCAAGGTGCTTACCGCGCCCGGCAGCGACCGCATCCTCGGCGCGACCATCGCGGGCGAGCGCGCGGGCGAGCTGGTCATCGAGTTCATCGCCGCCATGAAGCACGGCATCGGTCTGAACAAGATTCTCGGCACGATCCACGTCTATCCGACCTGGGTGGAGGCGAACAAGTACGCCGCAGGCGCCTGGAAAAAGGCGCGCGCGCCCGAGCGGCTGCTGCGCCACGTCGAACGGTTCCATGCATGGATGCGCGGCTGACGCTGTTTGCGCTTGCCCTGTTCTGCTCGCAAGCGCTGGCGTTCAGTCACGCCGCCTGGGACGAGCTGCTCGCCAGGCACGTGGTGCTGATCGACGCAGGGAGGGCCTCGCAAGTGCGCTACCCGGGCATGGCGTCCGAGCGCGCCGCCCTCAGAAATTACCTGGGTACCCTTTCCAGGGTGCCGCGCAGCGAGTTCGATGCGTGGGGCAGGGAGGAGCGCATGGCGTTCCTGATCAACGCGTACAACGCTTTCACCGTCGAGAAGGTCCTGACGCGCTACCCGGACATCGGTTCGATCTGGGACTTCGGCAGGCTCTTCGGCAATCCGTTCAAGGACGAGTTCTTCGTGTTGCTGGAAGGTCGGCGCAGCCTCGACTGGATCGAGCACGAGGTGCTGCGCCGGCATTACCGCGACCCGCGCATCCACTACGCGGTCAATTGCGCTTCGATCGGCTGCCCCATGCTGCGCGAGGAAGCCTTCGTTGCCGAGCGCCTGGAAGCACAGCTTGAGGACCAGGCGCGACGCTTTCTCCGGGACCGCAGCCGCAATCGTCTGCAAGGCGGGCGGCTCGAGGTATCGCGCATCTTCGATTGGTTCAAGGAGGATTTCGAGCCGCGCGAGCGGTATTTCGCTCCCTACGCCGACCTGCTTGCCGACTCGCCCGGCGAGCGGGAGCTCATCCGTCAAGGCAGGGCCAAGCTTGCTTTCCTCGACTACGATTGGACGCTCAACGACTTTCGGTCGTCATCCCCACGCTGAACGAGGCGAGCGTGATCGCCGGCGCGCTCGCCGCGCTCGCGCTGCTGCGCGCGCGCGGCCACGAGGTCATCGTCGCGGACGGCGGCAGCGTCGACGAAACCGTGCGGCTCGCGCGGCCGTTGTGCGATCGCGTGGTGCAGAGCGCCCGGGGCCGGGCGCTGCAGATGAACGCAGGCGCGCGCGCCGCGAGCGGCGCGGCGCTGCTTTTCCTGCATGCGGATACCCGGTTGCCCGCCCATGCGGCTGAATCGGTATTCGAGAGCTTGCAGCATTGCCGTTGGGGACGGTTCGACGTGCAGATCGAGAGCAGGCGATGGTTGCTCAAGCTGGTGGCATGGACCATGAACCTGCGCTCACGCCTCACCGGGATCGCCACCGGCGACCAGGCGATCTTCGTGCGGCGCGAAGCCTTCGCCGGCTTTCCCGAGATTGCTCTGATGGAGGACATCGCCTTCAGCGCCGCGATGAAGCGCGGCGGGCGGCCCGCCTGCCTGCGCAGCCGCGTCATCACTTCCGGCCGGCGCTGGGAAGCGCGTGGCGTGCTGCGCACCATCGTGCTGATGTGGCGGCTGCGCCTGCTGTACTTCCTGGGCGTAGCGCCCGAACGCCTTGCCCGGCTCTACGACGCTTGACGTGGCGGTACTGGTCTTCGCGCGCGCTCCGGTGGCCGGCGCCGTGAAGCGCCGGCTCGTGCCGCGGCTGGGCGCATGGCGCGCCGCCCGCCTGCATCTGCGGCTGACGCGCCAGACGCTCGCCACAGCGGCGGCGGCCGGGTGCGGGCCGGTGGAGCTGTACTTGACGCGGCGCCACGCGCTTTTCGCCGCGAGCAAGGTGCAAGGAGGTGCGGACCTTGGAGAGCGGATGTACCGCGCGCTTTCAAGCGCGCTGCGCCGGCATCGCGGCGCCATTCTCGTCGGTGCCGACTGTCCCGCGCTGCGTCCGGAGGATCTGCGGCGCGCGGCACGCATGCTCGCCGGCGGATCGGACGCCGTGCTGGGTTCTGCCGAGGACGGCGGCTACGTGCTGATTGGCGCGCGGCGCGTATCTCCACGCCTGTTCGAGGGCATCGAATGGGGCGCGTCCGGGGTTTTCGGTGCCACCGCGGATAGACTGAATCAGCTGGGATATCGCTGGCGTGTGCTGCGCCCCTTGTGGGACGTCGATCGCCCTGGAGATCTGGACAGGCTCGGATCGCTCCGCTCACCTTCAATGCTGCGGCAATTCTCTCGGCGATGACGCGCGCGTTCGGCGGCGCAATGCTTACGCGCAAGTAAGGTTATCTGTCGGTCGCATGCTACACTCACGCGCGCAAAAGACCGCCCCCCAGCAGCGGCGTAGGAGGAGACCATGAGGATTACAAGCCCCAGGAATTTCTGGGCGGGCCTGATGTTTTTCGCATTCGGCCTCTTTTTCGCCATTTGGGCAGTTGCTAACTACCAGATGGGTACCGCCGTACGCATGGGCCCGGCGTATTTTCCGGCCGTGCTGGGCGGGCTGCTCGCGTTCCTCGGTCTGGTGGTGCTGCTGATGTCCGTCACGGTGCGGGGGCCGCGTGTCGACACGTTCCACTTCCGGCCGCTGGTCTTCATACTCGGAGCTAACGTAGCCTACGGCTATGCGATGAAGCCGCTTGGCCTGGTGCTCGCCACGGCGGTGCTGGTTTTTCTCAGTGCCTTCGGCGGCCACGAATTCAAGTGGAAAGAGGTCACATTGCTCTATGTGTTCCTCATCGTCTTCTCCGTGCTGGTGTTCGTGAAGGGACTTACGCTGCCCTTCCCGCTCTGGCCGGAGGCGCTCGGCTACTGACGGGGCGACCTTGGACATTCTCGACAACTTGCTGCTCGGATTTTCCGTAGCCGCCACGCCCATTCACCTGTTGTATGCGCTGATCGGCGTGCTGTTGGGCACGATGATCGGCGTGCTGCCCGGCGTCGGCCCGGTGGCGACCATCGCCATGCTGCTGCCTATTACGTTCAACCTCAGCCCGGTGGCCGCGCTCATCATGCTCGCCGGAATCTACTATGGTGCGCAGTACGGCGGCTCCACCACGGCGATCCTGGTCAATCTTCCCGGGGAGACGGCTTCGGTCGTGACCTGCCTCGACGGCTATCAGATGGCCCGCCAGGGGCGGGCCGGCCCGGCGCTGGCGATTGCTGCCATCGGCTCGTTCTTCGCGGGTTGCGTCGCGACGCTGATCATCGCCGTCGCCGCTCCGCCGCTTGCAGAAGTGGCGCTGAAATTCGGGCCGTCGGAATACTTCTCGCTGATGGTGCTCGGCCTCGTGGCCGCGACGGTGCTGGCGCATGGATCCCTGGTCAAGGCGATCGCGATGGTGGTTCTCGGCCTGCTTCTGGGCCTGATCGGTACCGACGTGAACTCCGGGGTGCTGCGCTTCACCTTCGGCGTGCCGGAGCTCTCCGACGGCATCGGCTTCGTGGTCGTTGCGATGGGCATGTTCGGCCTGGCAGAGATCATCGGCAACCTCGAGCTCAAGGGGACGCGGGAGGTCTTTACCGGAAAGGTCAAGAACCTGTTCCCCACCAAGGCCGATCTCAAGCGCGCGTGGCCGGCCGTTCTGCGCGGCACGGCACTGGGTTCATTCCTCGGCATCCTGCCGGGCGGGGGCTCGATCCTGGCGGCGTTCGGCTCCTATACCGTGGAGAAGAAGGTCTCGAAGCATCCCGAGCAGTTCGGCAAGGGGGCGATCGAGGGGGTGGCCGGCCCCGAATCGGCCAACAACGCCGGTGCGCAGACCTCATTCATCCCCATGCTCACGCTCGGCATTCCGGGCAACGCCGTCATGGCGCTCATGATCGGCGCGCTCATGATCCAGGGCATTGCACCCGGTCCTCAGGTGATGAACGAAAAACCGGAGCTGTTCTGGGGGCTTATCGCCTCCATGTGGATCGGCAACGCCATGCTGGTGATCCTCAACCTGCCGCTCATCGGCATGTGGATCAAGCTCTTGACGGTGCCTTACCGCTATCTCTATCCATCCATCCTGGTATTCATGGCCGTCGGAGTGTTCAGCCTGTCGAACAACCCGTTCGACCTCGTGGTCATGGCGGTGTTCGGCCTGCTCGGCTATATCTGCACCAAGCTCGAATGCGAGCCCGCGCCGATGATCCTCGGCTTCATCCTGGGGCCGCTGATGGAGGAAAACCTGCGCCGTGCCATGCTGCTCTCGCGCGGCGACCCGAGCGTGTTCATCACCAAGCCGATCAGCGCCGGCTTCATCATCGCCTCGGTCATCCTGCTGGTCATCGTCATGCTCCCGGCGCTGCGCAAAAAGCGCCAGGAAGTCTTCGTCGAGGAGACCTAAAGAGCCGCGACCGTCTGTACCTCGACGAGGTATGGCTCCTGCACCAGGCGGTCGATGACGAGCAGCGTGTTCGGAGGATATTTCCCGTCCGGGAACATGCGCGGAAACTCGCGCAGGCGCCACTGCATGAATTTCGGGATGTCCTGCGAGTGCACTAGGTAAGTGGTGAACTGCACCACGTTGCCCCAACCTGCCCCCGCCGACTGCAGCGCCTTCTCGATCTGCGAGAACACACCGCTGCACTGCGCGTCGAAGCTTTCTCCGGGCGCCAGCATGCCCGCGATGTAGAGCGTTTCACTCGCTTTCACGCGCGTCACATGCGAGTACTGGCCGAGGGGCTTGCCCAGCGCGTCGACGTTGTAGATGCGGATGTCTGCCATGGTTTTCCTTCCCTTCAGCGCAGCTGGATGCTGCCGGATGCTGTCACGGTGACCTGGGATTCGCCCGGCTCCACGGCGAGCGCCTGCGCCATCGCACGGGCCTCGAACGGCCGGGGTGGCCCCCCGCTCGACGTGCCGATGCTCAGGTTGCGGATGCGGTAGCCCGCGGCCTTCATCGCGGCGCGTACCCGGTCGGCCCGTGCGTGGAAAGCGGTAATCGCTTCGGCGATCAGGGCGTCTTCGGCGGCGCGCCTGGCCTCGGGCGAGAGCCGCACCGCCATGCTGCGCACGACCAGGCGGTCCTGCAGCTTGCCGATGAGCTGGGTCGCGGCGGTGAACTCGCCGCTCTCCAGTCTGAGCTCCTGGGACACCTGCCAGCTTTCGATGCGCTGGTTCCTGTCGTAACGCGGGAACGTCTGGTAGTTCCCGGAGCGCACCCTGACCGCGGGAACGGTTGCCGCGACCTTGAGCGCTTCGGCCATGCGGTTGTTCACCGTCCTCGCGAGCGCCGCGGGGTCCGGGCCATGCAGCTCCACGGCGAGCACGGCCACCAGCTGGTCGTTTGGCACATCGCGGTTCGCGTTCGCCTCGAAGCTCACCACGTCGAACTGTGCCTCGCGCTCCTGCGTCTGCGCGCAGGCCGAGAACAGGAGAAATCCTGCCAGGACTCCTAGGGTTTGCGGCGCCATTGGACGTCGCTGCCGCCGCCTGACCGGTTCAGCACCCGGCCAGCGACGAAGAGCAGGTCGGAAAGCCGGTTGAGGTAGCGGCGCGCTTGCTCGCCGACCGGCTCTTGGCGCGCGAGCGCGACTACCGTGCGCTCGGCGCGCCGGCACACCGTGCGGGCGAGGTGGGCCGCCGCCGCGGCACGGCTGCCGCCGGGAAGGATGAACTCCTTGAGCGGGGGCAACTCCGCGTTCCAAACGTCGAGCCGCTCCTCCAGGCTGCGCACCTGGCCTTCTTTCAGCAGCCGATGGCCCGGGATGCTGAGCTCCCCGCCAAGGTCGAAGAGATCGTGCTGGATCTCCAAGAAGGCCGAACGCACCGCTTCCGGAACTTCCTCCGCCAGCAGCAGCCCGATGGCGGAATTCAGCTCGTCAACGTCGCCCAGGGCCGCTATGCGCGCACTGTCTTTGGCGACGCGCGTGCCGTCCCCGAGCCCCGTTTCGCCGGCGTCGCCCGTGCGGGTCGTAATCTTCGACAGGCGGTGACCCATCAGGGAGCGCTGCCCTTTCGTACTTCGCTGTGTATTTCGCCGCGGGCGAGGGCAGTGCGCAGGCGCTCGCCCGGCTTGACCTGGGCGGCGTCGCGCAGCACTTCGCCGGCCGCCGTGTAAGTGATGCTATAGCCGCGTGCAAGCACCGCGCGGGGATCCATGCCTGCGAGCGCCGCGCTGAAGCGCGCAAGCTGCGCCTCGCAAGAGTGCATGGCGTGCAGGAAGGAGAACCCCAGGCGCGCCGTAAGCTGCGTTACCAGCTGATGATAAGCATGCAGGCGCTGCGCGGGATGCACCAGCCGGCGGGCGCAGGCGTCGAGCGCCTGGCCGGCATAACCGAGGCGCCGGCGCATCTCCCGCGACAGCGACCGGCCGCACTCGGCGAGGCGCGCGGCGAGATCGGCGCGCGACGCGCTGACGAGCTCGGCCGCCGCGGTCGGCGTGGGCGCGCGGCGGTCGGCGGCGAAATCCGCGATGGTGAAATCCGTCTCGTGTCCAACTCCGACCACCACGGGAATCGGGCAGGCCCGGATGGCGCGGGCCACGGCTTCCTCGTTGAACTGCCACAAATCTTCAAGCGAGCCGCCGCCGCGCACGAGCAGCAGCACGTCGCATTCGGCTCGCGCGCCGGCGCGCGCCAGCATGGCCGCGATACGCCCGGCAGCGCCGTCTCCTTGCACCGGCGCCGGGTAGACGATCACCGGGATGGCCGCGTTGCGCCGCGCGAGCGTGGTGAGGACGTCGTGCAGCGCCGCGGCGGCCAGCGATGTGACTACGCCGATGCACCGGGGATGCGGGGGAAGCGCGCGCTTCGCCGCCGGATCGAACAGGCCCTCTTGCTCGAGCCGGCTTTTCAGGCGAATGAAACGCTCGTAGAGCGGCCCCAGTCCCGCCCGGCGTACCGCCTCCACCGTGAGCTGAAACCGGCCGCGCGGCTCGTAAAGGGAAACCAGGGCCCGAGCCTCCACCTGCTCGCCATTGCGCAGCTCCCAGTCCATCGCAACAGCCCGGCTGCGGAACATCACGCATTCCACTTGCGCGCCGTCGTCCTTAAGGGTGAAGTAGCAGTGGCCGGACGGCGCGCGGGAAAGGTTCGAGAGCTCGCCCCGCACCCACATGAGCGGGAAGCGTCGCTCCAGCGTGTCGCGCACGTTCCGCAACAACTGGGAGACGGTGACAGCGCCTGTGGTCGGCGCTACAGGATCTCGTGGCAGCTCGTATTGCATCGAAGTCGGCGGTGCCTGCGAGACTACACTAATCCACATGCGGGTCGCCGCGTCGCCCGGCGGCGCCGCTGCCCCGCGGAGCCCGATTCTTTACCGTAACGGCTTGTTCGCCCTCGCTAAAGCTTTGCCCAATTTTTGACCGCAACCGACTTTGCGCGCCTCGTTACAGGCAAGCGCCGCAAAATTCAGCGACAATCCACAAACTTATCCACAGATTCTTGTGGATATCGCAAAAACCACTACACTCGGCGGGAGCGGCGCAATCGCCGCGTAGCGGTGGTGCGTGGTGCGCAAGTTGCCGCGATGCAGCGGATTGCTTAAAGTCCACGCGCGGAACCAATTACAAGGAAAACGGTTGTTCGCAATTATCCAGGCAGCCGGATGGCCCATCTGGCCGCTGCTGTTGGCTTCCATCATCGCCGTCGCCCTGATCATCGAGCGCTCGATTACCCTGCGAGCGGGGCGCATCGTGCCTCCGACGCTGCTGGAGCAGGTCATTTCCGTGTATCAGCGCCAGGGCGTCTCCGAGGAAGTGCTCGAGCGGCTCGCGAGCGACTCGCCCCTCGGCGCCGTGCTCGCCGCCGGGCTGCGCAATTACAAGAGCTCGCGCTATGTCATGAAAGAGGCAATCGAGGAGGCGGGCCGCAGCGTCGCGCACCAGCTGGAGCGCTTCCTCACCACGCTGGGGACGATCGCCACCGCCGCGCCGCTGCTCGGGCTGTTCGGCACGGTGATCGGCATGATCGAGATCTTCGGCTCCCAGTCGCCGACCGGCACCAATCCCCAGCAGCTTGCGCACGGCATTTCGATCGCGCTCTATAACACGGCTTTCGGCATCGCGATCGCCATCCCGGCGCTGATCTTTTATCGGCACTTCAAGAACAAGGTGGACACCTACGTGGTGGAGATGGAGCTGCAGGCTTCCAAGCTGGTGGACCTGCTGCATGGCGAGCGGCTCGATTTTCCGGCGGGGCCGACCCGGCGGTGAATTTCCAGCGCGGTCGGGAGAAGGAGCCGCTCGAGATCAATCTCGTGCCGCTCATCGACGTGATGATGGTGATTCTCATCTTCCTGATGATCACCACGACCTACTCCAAATACACCGAGCTGCAGATCAATCTGCCCACCGCGGATGCCGAGAAGCAGCCCGAGCGGCCGAGCGAGATCACCGTGCTGGTGAATGCCCAGGGCCACTACGTGGTGAACAAGCACGCGGTGGCGTTCCGCGGCGTGGACCAGCTCGCCGACGAGCTGCGCCGCGCCGGCGGCGGCGCCAGCGAGCCGGTCGTCGTCATCAGCGCGGACGCGGCCGCCACGCACCAGGCGGTGGTGCGCGTCATGGAGGCGGCGCGCATCGCGGGTCTGTCGCGCATTACGTTTACCACGCAATCCAGCAAGTAGCGTGAAGCACTGGTACCGCCGCGGCCCGCTCGCGTGGCTGCTATGGCCGGCGAGCCTCGTGTTCCGGTTCGCGGTTTCCTTGAGAAGGGTTCTCTACCGGCTGCGGCTGCTGAGGAGCGCCCATCCGGGCATGCCGGTCGTGGTGGTCGGCAATCTCAGCGTCGGCGGCAGCGGCAAGACACCGCTGGTGCTGTGGATCGCGGAGCTGCTCCAGCAGCACGGGTGGTCGCCCGCCATCGTATCCCGGGGCTACGGCGGAAAGGGCGCGTCGCCGCGGGCAGCGACCGTTGCCGACGAAGCCGACCAGGTCGGCGACGAGCCGATCGTGCTCGCGCGGCGCAGTGGATGCCCGGTCTGGATTGGCGCCGACCGCCTGGCCGTCATCGAGGCGCTGCGCAGCGCACACCCGCAGGTCGATGTGCTGGTCCTGGACGACGGGCTGCAGCACTATCGCCTGAGGCGCGATGTCGAGATTGCGGTGATAGACTCCCGCGGCTTTGGCAACGGCTTCCTCCTGCCGGCCGGGCCATTGCGCGAGCCGCCGCGGCGCCTGAGGTCGGTTGATGCCGTGGTGTCGCATGAATCGCCCGTGCCCGGCTACGCCATGCGCCTGGAGGGCGACATGGTGCATCGCATGACCGATGCGCGCGAGCGCCGTCCGGTGCAGACCTTCCGCGGGCAGAAGGTGCACGCGGTGGCCGGCATAGGTAACCCGAACCGCTTCTTTCTCCACCTCGTCCGGCTGGGCGCAAGCGTGCTGCCGCATCCGTTCCCCGATCACCACCGTCTGACCCCCGAGGAGCTCGACTTCGGCGACGACGCGCCGGTGATGATGACCGAGAAGGACGCGGTAAAATTGCGACGCTACGGGCGCGCGAACTGGTGGGTGCTGCCGGTCACCGCGCAGCTCGATCCCGCGTTCGGCGATTGGCTGCTGCGAATACTCGATGGGCGTCGATCCAAAGCTGCTTGAGATCCTGGTGTGCCCTCTCTGCAAGGGCAAGCTCGTCTACCGCAAGGAAGCGAACGAGCTTCTCTGCAAGGCCGATCGCCTCGGCTATCCGGTCAAGGACGGCATCCCGGTAATGCTGGAGGAGGAGGCAAGGAAGCTGCCGCCCGAAGAAGAAGTCGCTTGAGCTTCGACGTCATCATCCCGGCGCGCTATGCGTCCACGCGCTTTCCGGGCAAGCCGCTCGCCGATATCGCGGGCAAGCCCATGGTGGTGCGCGTGTGCGAGCGCGCGGCGGCGAGCGGGGCGCGTGCGGTGCACGTGGCAACCGACGACGAGCGCATTGCCGCCGCCGTGCGGACGCATGGCCATAGCGCGCTCATGACGCGCCCCGAGCACACTTCGGGGACCGATCGGCTCGCGGAGGCCGCCGCGCTGCTCGGCCTCAAGGACGACGGCATCGTGGTCAACGTGCAGGGAGATGAGCCGCTGATATCACCGCAGCTCATTTCGCGCGTGGCCGGGTCGCTCGGCGAAGCGAGCGTTTCGACCGCATGCCATGCGATCACGGGCGAGGCGTCGCTCGCCGATCCCAACGTAGTGAAGGTGGTACTCGACGCCGCCGGCTGCGCGCTTTACTTCTCGCGCGCGCAGATTCCCTACCCGCGCAGCCCGGGTGGACGCTGGTACCGGCACGCCGGTATCTACGGTTACCGCGTGGGATTTCTCAAGCGGTACGCCGCGCTGCCGCGCTCCCCGCTGGAAGAGACCGAGTCCCTGGAGCAGTTGCGCGTGCTGTGGCACGGCTATCGCATTGCCGTGGCGGTGAGCGAAACCGACATCGCGCCCGGGGTGGACACGCCGCAGGATCTCGAGGCGGTCCGTAGAATGCTCGCATGAGGCTGACCCTCCTTGGCCCGCCGGGCGCCGGCAAGGGCACGCAGGCGGCATTCATCTGTGAGAAACACGGTATCCCCCAGATCTCCACCGGCGACATGCTGCGCGCGGCGGTGAAGGCGGGCACGCCGCTCGGCCTGGCGGTGAAAAAAGTGCTGGATGCCGGGCAGCTCGTGTCCGATGACATCATCGTCGGCCTGGTGCAGGAAAGGCTCAAGCAGCGCGATTGCGCTCCCGGTTACCTGTTCGACGGCTTCCCGCGCACCATCCCGCAGGCCGAGGCGATGAGAGCGGCTCGGGTGCCGCTGGACTTCGTGCTCGAAATCGACGTGCCGGACGAGGAGATCGTCCTGCGCATGAGCGGTCGTCGCGTGCACCCGGCGTCCGGGCGCACCTATCATGTGAAGTTCAACCCGCCGAAGCGCGATGGGCGCGACGATGAGACGGGCGAGCCGCTGATGCAGCGCGACGACGACCGCGAAGAGACAGTGAAGAAGCGCCTGCAGATCTACCGCGCGCAGACGCGGCCGCTCATCACCTACTATGGAAGCTGGGCAGCCTCCGGCGATCCGGCGGCGCCCAGGTACCGCAAGATCTCCGGTACCGGGCCAGTGGAAGAGGTAGCGGCGCGCGCCCTGGCCGCGCTGACCTGATAAAATTCGACCCCTTTTCAGGGGATAAACATGAATAGCGGCCTGGTATTCGCGCTCGCCTGCGCGGTTCTCGCCATCGTCTATGGCGTCTGGCAGATCGGGCGCATCCTGCGCCTGCCCGACGGCAACGACCGCATGCGCGAGATCGCGGCCGCGGTGCGCGAGGGGGCGATCGCCTACCTCTGGCGCCAGTACAAGACCATCGCGATGGTCGGCGTGGTCCTGTTCCTCGTCATCGGCTTCGTGCCGGCGCTCGGCTGGGCCACGGCGTGGGGTTTCTTCCTCGGCGCCGTGCTCTCGGGCGCCTGCGGCATCATCGGCATGAACGTCTCGGTGCGCGCCAATGTGCGCACCGCAGAGGCGGCGCGCACCGGGCTGAACGAGGCGCTGCAGGTGGCGTTCAATGGCGGCGCGATCACCGGTCTGCTGGTGGTCGGCCTGGGATTGCTTGGCGTGGCCGGCTACTTCGCGCTCCTCTACGCCAATGCGGCCGACAAGACGAACCTCACCGCCGTCATCCATCCCCTGGTGGGGCTCGCGTTCGGCGCATCGCTGATCTCCATCTTTGCGCGTCTGGGCGGCGGCATCTTCACCAAGGGCGCCGACGTCGGCGCGGATCTGGTGGGCAAAGTGGAGGCCGGCATCCCGGAGGACGATCCGCGCAACCCGGCGGTGATAGCGGACAACGTCGGCGACAACGTCGGCGATTGCGCGGGCATGGCGGCGGACCTCTTCGAGACCTACGCCGTCACGATCATCGCCACCATGCTGCTTGGCGCGCTGATGGTGAAGGCCACCACGCCGGCGGCGCTTATCTACCCGCTCGTGATAGGCGGCTTCGCCATCGTTGCCTCCATCGTCGGCACATGGTTCGTTCGGGCGCGACCCGGCCAGACCAACGTCATGCCCGCGCTCTACAGGGGCCTCGGGGTCGCCGGCCTGCTTGCGCTGATCGCGTTCTACCCGATCACACAAATCGTCATGGGCGACGTGGTGGCGAGCGTGCCGTTCGACATCGGCGGTGAGAGCCGCATGATCAGCGTCTGGCACCTTTATGGCACCGCCGTAGTCGGCATGGCGCTAACCGGCTTTCTCGTCTGGATCACCGAGTACTACACCGGCACGCAGTTCAAGCCGGTGCAGCATGTCGCGGCCGCGAGCGTCACCGGCCACGCCACGAACATCATCGCCGGGCTGGGCGTGTCCATGAAGTCCACCGCCTGGCCGGTGCTGGCAGTCTGCGTCGCCATCCTAGCCTCGTATTGGCTTGCCGGACTCTACGGTATCGCCATTGCCGCCACCTCGATGCTTTCGATGGCGGGCATCATCGTGGCGCTCGACGCCTATGGGCCGATTACGGACAACGCCGGCGGCATCGCCGAGATGGCGAACCTTCCGGACTCGGTGCGCGACATTACCGATCCGCTCGACGCGGTCGGCAACACCACCAAGGCGGTCACCAAGGGCTACGCCATCGGCTCGGCCGGCCTCGCAGCGCTGGTGCTGTTCGCCGATTTCACGCACGCGCTGGAGTCCGCCGGCAAGAGCGTGTCGTTCGATCTCTCGAACCACTTCGTCATCATCGGCCTGTTCATCGGTGGCCTGGTGCCGTATCTCTTCGGCGCAATGGCGATGGAGGCGGTCGGCCGCGCCGCGGGCGCCGTGGTGCTGGAGGTTCGCCGTCAGTTCAAGGAGATCCCGGGCATCATGCAGGGCACCGCCAAGCCGCAATATGGCGTTGCCGTCGACATGCTCACGCGAGCGGCGATCCGCGAGATGATGCTGCCGTCGCTGCTGCCGGTGCTGGTGCCGATCGCGGTCGGCCTGGGCTTCGGCTGGGTGTTCGGTGCCGCGGCCGGCGCGCAGGCGCTGGGCGGGGTGCTGATGGGCACGATCGTCACGGGCCTGTTCGTCGCCATTTCCATGTGCACGGGTGGCGGCGCCTGGGACAACGCGAAGAAGTACATCGAGGACGGCCACCATGGCGGCAAGGGTTCGGACGCCCACAAAGCCGCCGTTACGGGCGACACCGTCGGCGACCCCTACAAAGACACCGCTGGCCCGGCGGTGAACCCGCTCATCAAAATCATCAACATCGTGGCACTCCTCGTGGTGCCCTTGATGGTTTGAGCCTTTCGAGCAGCGCTTTCGTCAGGGCGGCCGCGGCCGCCCTTTTTGTTTGCTTTCTTGCGGCGTGCGCCCATGCGCCGTCGACCGGCCGTTTCATGGTCGCGGCGGCGCATCCGCTTGCGGTCGATGCTGGCGCATCGGTTCTGGAGCGGGGCGGCTCGGCGGTCGATGCGGCCATCGCAGTGCAGGCGGTGCTCGGGCTGGTCGAGCCGGAATCGTCGGGTATCGGCGGCGGAGCGTTCCTGCTGCACTGGTCGGCACACGAGCGCTCGCTACGCACCTATGATGGTCGCGAGACCGCTCCTGCGGCCGCGCGCCCCGACCGCTTCCTGAACCAGCGTTTCATCGAAGCTGCGGTGGGCGGACGATCCGTCGGCGTGCCGGGCGTGCTGCGCATGCTGGAGCTCGCGCACCGGCAGCACGGCAGCCTGCCATGGGCTGAGCTTTTCCAGCCGGCCATCAGGCTGGCGGAAGCAGGGTTCAGCACCACGGCGCAACTGCGCAGACAGCTCGCGAGCGAGCGCTTCCTGCGCAACGACCCTCGCGCGCGGCAGGTGTACTACGCGGCCGACGGCGCTCCGCGCGAGCGCATCGCCAACCCGGAGTACGCCGCGACGCTGCGCGTGATCGCCACGCGCGGCGCGGATGGGTTCTATCGCGGCGACATCGCCCGCGACCTCGTGCGCGCGGTCCGCGCACGGGGCGGCGATATTACGGAAGACGACCTGGCCGCGTATCAGGCGCTCGAGCGCGAGCCGCTGTGCGACGTTTACCGGAAGTGGCGCATCTGCTCCATGGGCCCGCCCAGCTCCGGCGGGCTCGCGGTGCTGCAGATCCTGGGACTACTCGAGCGCGCGCAATTCGCCCGCGCGCCGCCGCATTCGGCGGAAGCATTGCACCTCTTCGCCGAAGCGGGAAGGCTGGCGTATGCGGACCGTGCCTACTATGTGGGCGACCCGGGGTTCGTCGAGGTTCCGGTGGGCAAGCTGCTCAATTCCGGCTACCTGGACGCAAGAGCGCGCCTCATCGGCGAGCGCTCGATGCGCCAGGCGCTGCCCGGCAGCATCGAGGGCATCGGCACGAGCCATATCTCGATCGTGGACCGCGACGGAAACGTCGCGTCGATGACCACCACCATCGAAGCCACTTTCGGCAGCCGCATCATGGTGCGCGGCTTCCTGCTCAACAACGAGCTCACCGACTTCGATTTTGTGCCGGGATCGGCGAACCAGGTGGCGCCCGGCAAGCGTCCGCGCAGCAGCATGGCGCCCACGCTGGTGTTCGACGCGGCCGGCGAGGTCTACGCCGCGCTCGGGTCCCCCGGCGGACCGAACATCATCAACTACGTCGCCAAGGCGCTGGTCGGCATGCTGGACTGGGGACTCGACGTGCAAGCTGCAATTGCCCTGCCGAACTTCGGTTCGCGCAACGGGCCTACGCTGATCGAGGAGGGATCGAAGTACGAAACGTTGCGCGCGAATCTGGAGACACGCAACCATGAAGTGCGGCTCGTCCCATTGGCGAGCGGGCTGCACGGCATCGAGCGCGTGCCGGGCGGATGGCGCGGCGGCGCGGATCCACGGCGCGAGGGTACGGTACGGGGCGACTGAGACTAGAATAGCTTGACCCCGGGGGAGGGGGCCCATGAAGCCAAGGAGGGTGTCGCTCGGCAAGACGACGCGCCCCAGCCTTAGCGGCATCCTGCCGCGCAAGCGGCTTTTTGCGCTGCTTGATCGTGGACACGAGGCTCCCGCGGTCTGGGTCTCCGGTCCGCCCGGCTGCGGCAAGACCACCCTGGTTGCGAGCTGGCTCGATCATGCGGCGCTTGCGTCACTCTGGTACCAGCTCGACGACGGCGACGCCGACGTCGCCACGTTCTTCTATTACCTGGGTGCTGCCGCCGCCGACCTGGAAACCGGTGCGCCGCTGCCTCTCTTTGCGCCGGAGCACCAGGCGAGCCTGCCGCAGTTCACCCGCCGCTACTTCCAGCAGCTGTTCACGCAGCTGGAGGCACCCTTCGTCCTGGTGTTCGACGGTTGCCACGAGGTGCCGGCTTCCTCGCCGCTGCACGAGGTTCTGCGAATCGCGCTCCAGGAGCTGCCGTCGGGGGGATGCCTGGTTCTTATCAGCCGCAACGATCCTCCAGCAAGCCTGGCGCGGCTCCGGGCCAACCGGGCGCTTTCCCTGGTCGGCTGGGACGAGCTGAGGCTGACGCGGGAGGAGACGGAGTCGATCGTGGCAAAGCGACTGCCCCGCTTGCCGCCCGCCTCGCTGGATGCCCTCTACGCCAGAACCGAAGGCTGGGCCGCCGGGCTGGTGCTGATGCTGGAGCAGGCCCGCTCGAGCGGTTCCATCGGCGCGGCGCCCGCTGCCGCCACGCGCAAGGTTGTATTCGACTACCTGGCCGGCGAGATATTCCAGAAATCGGATGCGCGCACGCAGCAATTCCTTCTGCACACGGCTTACCTGCCCCAGATGTCCGCGGCGATGGCGGCCGCGCTGACCGGGGTAGCCGATGCCGAAGACATCCTCAGCCACCTATACCGCAGCAACTACTTCGTGTCGTTGCGCGAGACCATGTACCAGTATCACCCGATGCTGCGCGACTTCCTGCAGGCCCGCGTCGAGGAAACGCTGGGCAAGGATAGTCGCAGGCAGTTGCAGCGCGATGCGGCGCGCCATCTCGAAGCGGCGGGTCATGCGGCCGATGCGCTCGCGCTATACCGCGACAGCCACGACTGGGCCGAGATGGCGGGCGTGATCGAGCGCCACGCGCCCGCGCTGCTGTCGCAGGGCAGAGGCGAGACCGTTGCGCGTTGGGTCGAGGAGCTACCGCCCGAGGTTCAGCCAAGGCACCCCTGGACGATCTATTGGGCGGCTTGCAGTCGCGCGCCGACCGCCCCGCGCGAGGCCAGGCTGCTCTACGAGAAAGCCTTCGACCTGCTGCGCGCCGCAGGCGACACGAAAGGCGTGGCGCTCGCCTGCTCCGGCGCGATGGACGCGATCCTCTTCGAGCTGGACGACTTCTCGCTGCTGGATCGATGGATCTCGGTACTGGACGAGGCGCTCACGCAGGCGACGCTCGAGTCGCCGGAGCTCGAAGCGCGCGCGGCCTGCAGCATGTTCGTGTCGCTTACCCTGCGCCAGCCGCAGCGTCGCGACATCGCGCAATGGATCGAACGGGCGCTCGGCGCGGCGCGGGGCGTCGCCGACGTGAACCTGAGGATCTATACCGGGCTGCTTGCCGCCCTAACGCTGATGTGGACCGGGCTGTATCCACGTGCGGCGGAATTGATCGAGGCGATGCGGCGCGCGGCAGCCGCACCGGGCGCCACGACGTTTACGCAGCTGACGCTAAGCACGGTGGAGGCAATGCACGGGATGCTCACCGCCGACGCTGCCGGCTGCGAGAAGGCGATGCGGCAAGGCCTGGCGCTGGCGCGCGCTACCGGCGTGCATACGTGGAGCTTCCAGCTGCTTGCGTACGGCTACGGCGGCGCGCTCAGCCGTCAGGACCTGCCGGTTGCCGCGTCGCTCGCGAAGCAGCTCGAGCCCTACCTCGCCGGCGCCGGCCGCTTCAACCTGTGCCTGTTCCGCCATTTCCAGGCGTGGGAGGCGATGCTGCGCAAGGACCTCATGGGCGCCCTGCAGCATGAGCGGGCGGCGCTGCGCATGGCGATCGAAGTCGGTTGCCCCTACTTCGAGGTGCTGTGCCGCCTCGCGGTGGCGCAGATCCTTGCCGACTGCGGAGACGAGCAAAAATGCGCCACTCATCTGCACGCGTTGCGCAGCATCGTGCGGGGCATCGACAACGCGCACCTGGAGTTCACCTGCCTTATCGGCTTTGCGCAGATCGCGATGGAGCACGGCCGCAGCCGCCCGGGACTGAACGCGCTGCGGCGGGGCCTGGAGCTCGGGCGACAGTACGGCTACGACCACTTCCTCTGGTGGCGGCCGGCCGCGGCGGCGCGGGTGCTGGAGCATGCGCTGCAGGCGGGCATCGAGCCGGAATACGTGCGCAGCGTCATCCGGCGGCGGCGCCTGGTGCCCGAGCGGCCCCTGGCGGTGGAGGGCTGGCCATGGGCTTTCCGGGTGCAGACGTTCGGCGGATTCCGCCTGTTGCGCGATGGAGAGCCGCTACGCTCGACCGGCAAGGCGCAGCGCCGCCCGCTGGAGCTGCTCAAGGTGCTGATCGGTCATGGGGGCGAGCAGGTGCCCGTGAGCCGCATCACCGATGCGCTCTGGCCGCGGGTGGACGGTGACTCGGCGCACCGCTCCTTCACCAGCGCGCTGCATCGCCTGCGCAAGCTGCTCGGAGAGGATCGCGCCGTGGTGCTGCACGAAGGCCGCCTGACGCTCGACCGGCGCTACTTCTGGGTGGACACGTGGACGTTCGAGGCACTGGCCGGCGAGCTGGAGTCGGCCACCGAGCCGTCGCGAGCCGTGCAGCTCGCCGAACGCATGCTAGGCCTGTACCGGGGGCCTTTCATGGCCGGCGAAGACGACGCGGCCTGGCTTATCGGGCCGCGCGAGCGCTTGCACGCGCGGCTCGAGCGCGCCATGCGGCGCGCGCCCGAGGAGGCGCGCGAGCGAATTAAGCTATCGGTAAGCGAACCGTAAGCGATCGGACTGCAGCGCCTCCCGATGATGTCCGCCGGACTCATCACACAGGGAGGAAACATGAGATTCCACAAGCCTGTTGCAATCGCGCTCGCCGCAGCGGCAAGCGTCCTTTCCGGCTGCTATGTCATACCGATGAATCCCGACGGCAGCCCGGCGTGGTCCCCCGGGATGGTCTGGGGACCCGGCACCACGCCGCCGCCCGGGACTGCAGCCAGCCAGCCGGTTCAGCAGCCGGCCTCTGCAGCGACGCTGCGCGCGAAGCTCTACCCGGCGAACGACCTCGCCACGCAGACCGGCGTGGTGAGCGGCACGGTGACCAACATGATGAGCGGCAAAGGCCGCTTCCTGCTCGACTATCGCGGCGAGCTGCTGAGCGGCGAGGCAACCCGCGTGGCGGGCGACCAGCGCAAGGGGGTGGCAAGCGCCTACAGCCCGGGCGGCTCCTACATGAGCTGCGAATATCAGATGAGCACTCCGTACCAGGGCGCCGGGACATGCACGTTTTCGAACGGCGCGCGCTACCAGGTGCACATAGGAAACTGAAGGAGGTTAGGCGCGCAGGTTCCTCACGGTGCCTTCTCGACGGCGTGCCCGCCGAATCCGGCGCGCATGAGCGCGAGGAGCTTGCGCGAATAGTCCCCGCGGCCCTGGCTGGAAAAGCGGCTCATCAGGGCCATCGTTATCACCGGCACCGGCACGCCGAGCTCCACGGACTCGAGCGCGGTCCAGCGGCCTTCGCCGGAGTCTGCCACCACCGGTGCGATGCGGGCGAAATCGTCAGGGCGGCTCAGGATGTCGGCGCACAGGTCGAGCAGCCAGGAGCGCACCACGCTGCCGTGCCGCCACGTTTCCGCGAGCCGCGCCGGGTCGATGTCGAGCTCCGGGCGCGCCGCGAGGAGAGCAAAGCCCTCCGCGAGCGCCTGCATCATGCCGTACTCGATGCCGTTATGGATCATCTTGGCGTAGTGGCCGGCGCCACTAGGACCGCAATGGAGCCATCCCTGCTCGACCCGCGGCGCCAACAGCCGGGCATAAGGCTCGAACATTTCGATCGACTTCGGCGTGCCGCCGAGCATCAGGCAATACCCGTGCTCGAGCCCATGAACGCCGCCGGAGATGCCCGCGTCGATATAGCGCAGCCCCTGCTGCGAAAGCGCCAGCGCACGGCGCATCGAGTCGCGGTAATAGCTGTTGCCACCATCGACCAGCGCGTCGCCGGTACCTACCAGCGGCGCGAGCGCGCGGATCGTGTCCTCCACCGCGGCGCCGGCCGGAAGCGCGAGCAGGATGACGCGCTCGCCGTCGAGCCGGGCGCACAGGGCGGCCAGATTTTCCACGCAGTCGATGCGCGGCTCGCCGCCCATGGCTTGCCGCGCCTGCGCGGAGTGGTCGTAGCTGACGACCTGCACGCCGGCTCGCGCCAGCCGCCGCGCCATGCCTGCGCCCATCCTGCCGAGGCCCACGACTCCGAGTTGCATGAATCACCTCCTGAACGAGAGGCTGAATTCTAGGGTCTGACACTGCCATGGACTATCTGGACATGTTGCAGTGGCCCGCGATGCTGGTCACCGTCGTTGCGGCCTGGCTCGTCGCGTCGCGCTCGCCGCGCAAGCGCGCAGCGGGCTTCTGGTGGTTCCTCGCAAGCAACATCCTCTGGGTGGTGTGGGGCGTGCACGACGGCGCCTGGGCGCTCGTCGGCCTGCAGTTCTGCCTCGCGGCGCTGAATTTCCGCGGCGTTTACAAGAACGAGTGAAAAAGCCGTCGCGCGGCGTCCTCGGCGCCCGCGCCATCCAGCCGAGCAAGGTCCGGGAAGCTGCGCAACCAGGTTATCTGGCGCTTGGCGAGCTGGCGGGTTGCGGCAATGGCGCGCGCCCGCATGGTGGCCGCGTCGACCCGGCCCTCGAGCAGGCACCAGACCTGCCGGTATCCGACCGCCCGCATGCTGGGCATGTCGGGTCTCAAGGAGAAACGCTCACGAAGCCGCCTTAGCTCATCGACCAGTCCGTCACGAAGCATGTCGTCGAAGCGCTGCTCGATCCGGCGGTGCAGCTCGGCCCGGTCGGGAGTCAGGCACGCGCCCCTCAGGGCGAACGGCAAGGCACGGTTTTCAGGGTGCCCCAGCAGCGCCGATAGCGGCTTGCCGGCGATGCGGTAAACCTCCAGTGCCCGCTGGATGCGCTGCGCATCATTCGGCATGATGCGGCGCGCCGCCTCCGGGTCGATCTCACGCAGCTGCGCGTGCAGCGCGGGCCATCCCAACCGCGCGGCGTCGGCTTCGATGGCCGCACGTACCCCGGGATGGGCCGCAGGCAGCTCGTCCAAACCCCGCGCGAGGGTCCGGTAGTACAGCATGGTGCCGCCGACCAGCAATGGAATCCTGTTCCTTTCGAGGATGGCACTGATGATCCGGATGGCGTCGGCGCGGAACTGGCCGGCCGAGTAGCGCTGGTCGGGATCGACGAGGTCGACGAGGTGGTGCGGCACGCGAGCGCGTTCCGCGGCGCTCGGCTTCGCGGTGCCGATATCCATGCCCCGGTAGACCTGGGCGGAGTCCACCGAAACGATTTCGAGCGGAAATTTTCCTGCAAGCTCCAGAGCAAGGCGCGACTTGCCGCTCGCGGTGGGGCCCAGCAGGGCGTAGGCGGCGTCCAGATCCCTAGCGGCCGCCAGTAACGTCGACCAGCGCGCCGGTCATGTAGGACGCTTCATCGGAAAGCAGCCAGACGATGGCCTGCGCGACTTCATCGGCTTCGCCGGGCCGCTGCAGCGGCGCAGTGGCCCCTATGCGCTCCACGCGTCCGGGATCGCCGCTCGCGATGTGGATGTCGGTGCGGATGATGCCGGGTCGCACCGCATTGACGCGAATGCCCTCCGCACCGACTTCCTTGGCAAGTCCTACGGTAAAGGTATCGATGGCGCCCTTGGAGGCGGCGTAGTCCACGTATTCGCCGGCGCCGCCGAGCCGCGCGGCGATCGAGGACACGTTGACAATGGCGCCGCCCTTTCCCCCATGCCGCGTGGACATGCGCTTCACCGCCTCGCGCGCGCACAGAAAGCTGCCCGTGACATTGATGGCCCACATGCGGGCCAGGCGCTCGGCGCTGATGTGCTCGACGCGCGTGCCGCGGTCGACGATCCCGGCGTTGTTGACCAGCCCGCTGACGCGGCCGAGGGCGCGGTCCACCGTCTCGAAGATGCGCACGACGTCGGCTTCCACGGCCACGTCGCCGGCTACGGCGAGCGCCTTGCCCCCCGACTGGCTGATCTTCTGGACCACGGCGTCAGCGGCTCCGCGGTTCTTTTGATAGTTCACCGCGACGGCGTAGCCGCGCGCAGCGGCCAGCAGGGCGCTAGCGGCGCCGATGCCGCGGCCGCCGCCGGTCACGACCAGGACTTTTTCCAATTCAACGCCCCCGCATGAAGAGCCGGTCGAGATCCGGCAGCGTCAACTGGTACCAAGTCGGGCGGCCGTGGTTGCAGCTGCCGGAGCGCTCGGTCTCCTCCATCTCGCGCAGCAAGGCATTCATCTCGGGGACAGAGAGGCTGCGGTGTGCGCGCACCGCCGCGTGGCACGCCATGGTTGCGAGCAGCTCGTTCTGCCGCAGGCCGAGCACCTGGCTCGCGCCGTACTCGCGCAGCTCGTGCAGCAGGTCGCGCGCGAGCCCGACGACGTCGCCGCCGGCGAGCGACGCGGGCGCTGCACGCACCGAAAGCTCGTTCGGGCCGGACACGCTCACCTCCAGCCCGAGCCGCGCGAGCGTTTCGCGGTTCTCTTCGGCCGCCGCGACGTCGAGCGCCTGTGCCTGGAACACGGCCGGAACGAGCAACGTCTGCGCTTGAACGCCGCCGGCGTCCAGGCTCGCCTTCAGCTTTTCCATGACGATGCGCTCGTGCGCGGCATGCATGTCCACCAGCACAAGGCCTGCCTCGTTCTGCGACAGGATGTACACGCCGTGCAGCTGGCCAAGGGCGAACCCCAGGGGCGGCGCTTTCTCGGCTGCGGGCAGCGCAGCCGCGGCCGCGATGAAAGCCTCGTAGGCGCGCGGCGGCTGTGCGAGGGCAAAGGCGGCCTGGATGGGGGCCGCATGGGAAAGCGCAGCATAGGTCACCGGCGCTTCGGCGGCGCTCGGCGCAAGCGCGCGCTGCAGCGCGTGGCGGACAAACTGGTGTATCGCGCGCGAATCCCGGAATCGGACTTCGGTCTTCGCCGGATGCACGTTCACGTCGACGCTGCGGGGATCGAGCTCCAGGAAAAGCAGGTAGGCCGGTTGACGCTCGCCGTGCAGCAGCTCGGCATAGGCTTCGCGCGCCGCGTGGGCCAGCAGCCGGTCCCGCACGAAGCGGCCGTTGACGAAGAAGTACTGCGCGTCGGCGCGCGCCTTGGCGGCCTGCGGCGTGCCGGCGAAGCCGGACAGGCGCAATCCTGCCGATTGCACCTGTACCGGCACGCTGGCGGCGACGAAATCATCGCCAAGCAGCGAGGCAGCCCGCTCGGCAAGCGGCTGGCTGCGCAGGTGGCGGGCGGCGCGGCCGTTGTGCCGCAGGGCGAACGCGACGTCGCAGCGCGCGAGCGCCGTGCGGCGGAAGGCTTCTTCGCAATGCGCGAACTCGGTCGCCTGGGTGCGGAGGAACTTGCGCCGCGCGGGCGTATTGAAGTAGAGGTCCTCAACGGTGACGGTGGTGCCTTGTGCGCGCGCGGCCGGCTCCACTTCCCCGAGCTGCGGCCCTTCTGCAGTGACGCGTGCGCCATGGCTTGCCTCGCGGCTGCGGCTGGCGATGGACAGGCGGGATACCGATGCAATCGAGGCAAGGGCCTCACCGCGAAAACCCATGCTCGCCACGCTTTCCAGGTCCTCGAGGCTGCGGATCTTGCTCGTCGCGTGCCGCGCGAGCGCGAGCGGCAGCTCGCTCCCCGCGATGCCCTCGCCGTCGTCTTCCACCTGCATGCGGCGCACGCCGCCTTCGTCCAGCGTCACCGTGATGGCCCGGGACCCGGCATCGAGGCTGTTCTCGAGGAGCTCCTTGAGGACCGACGCCGGGCGCTCGACCACTTCGCCGGCCGCGATCTGGCTCACCAGCAGCTCAGGCAGGACGCGGATCGCGCTCACGCGGCCAGCTCCGCTGGCACGCCGTTCGTCAGGCGAAGCAGCTCATCGAAGTACACGGTGGAGATGTCGTGCGCGGTAGGCGCCACGCCGCCGATCACGAACCCTGTATGGCGCCGTACGAAGTCGGCATCGGCCTTGGCGAGCGAGTTCGCGATCTGCCCCACGTCGCAGCTCAGAAAATCAGCCGCCGCCCTCGCGGTGCGCGCCGCTCCGGGCAGCTCCAAGATGTCCGCCCGCAGTCCGGCGCGCTCCAGAGCCTGTCGCACGCGTTCGACGCTGGGGCTGCTCAGGACGGCGGAGGCGGAAGGCATGCGGGCAGAGTCGCGGTCGATTATACAATCGGACAATGGAGCTTCTCGCCTGGGCCTGGGACCTTGCAGTCAATCTTGATGCCCACCTCGAAACGTTCGTGAGCAATTACGGCGCGTGGGTTTACGCGCTGCTCTTCGCGATCGTCTTCTGCGAGACCGGCCTGGTGGTGACGCCGTTCCTGCCGGGCGACTCGCTGCTGTTCGTGGTCGGTACGCTGGCCGCAGTGGGCGGCATGGACATCGCGCTCGTCATGGCCGTGCTCATTGCCGCCGCGCTGTGCGGCGACAACGTCAATTACTGGGTCGGCCGCTGGGCCGGAATCCGGCTGGCGGAGCGCTGGATAAACCCCGCGCATTTGCAGCGCACGCACAACTTCTACGCAAGGCACGGCGGCAAGACGATCATCATCGCGCGCTTCGTGCCCATCGTTCGTACTTACGTGCCGTTCGTGGCCGGGCTCGGCGCAATGCCGTATGGGCGGTACCTGGCGTATTGCGTGCTGGGCGCGGTGCTCTGGGTCGGCTCGCTATGCCTGGCCGGCTATTTCTTCGGCAACATCCCGGTCATCCGGAACAATCTCACGGTTGTCATCATGGCGATTGTCCTGCTGTCGATCTCGCCGGGCATCGTCGCCTGGCTGACGCCGAGGCTAGTTAAGCGCCAAGGGTGACGACGGCCGGGGCGGGTGCTTGGCAATGAAGTCGCGGATCCCGTCGAGCAGCGCACGGGCGAGCTTCTCCTGGTAGCCCTCGTCGTTCAGACGCTTCTCTTCCTGGGGGTTGGAGATGAACGCCGTCTCGACGAGGATGGAAGGCACTTCGGGCGACTTCAGGACGGCGAAGCTTGCCTGTTCCACGTGCGGCTTGTGCAGGGTGTTGACGCGCTCGAGCCGCTTGAGCACCGAGCTTCCCAGGCGCAGGCTGTAGTCGATCGTGGCGGTCTGCAGCAGGTCGACGATGGTGCGCTTGACGTGCGTGTCCTTGCCCTTGAGGCTCACGCCGCCGATCAGGTCGGCTTCGTTCTCCTTGCTCGCCAGCCAGCGTGCGGCTTCCGACGTGGCGCGCCGCTCGGACAGGGCGAATACCGACGAGCCGCGCGCGTGCGGCCGCACGAAGGCGTCGGCATGGATGGAGACGAACAGGTCCGCGCGAACCTTCTCGGCCTTGTCCACGCGCGCTTGCAGGCTGAGGTAATAGTCGCCGTCGCGTGTGAGCACCGCCCGCATGTTGGGCTCGGCATCCACCAGCGCCTTGAGTCGCCGCGCGATACTGAGCGTGACGTCCTTCTCGCGCGAGCCATGCCGGCCCAGGGCCCCCGGGTCCTCGCCGCCGTGCCCGGCGTCGATGACGATGGTGGCAAGGCGCGCTACCTTGCCGTTGTCCTTCGATGACTCGGTTTTCCTTATCAGGGCGGCGAGCGGGTCGATTTCCACCGCGGGATAAATGTCGAGCACCAGGCGATGGCCGTATTCCGCGATCGGCGGCAGCGTGAAGATCTGCGGTTTTACTTCCGCCTTCAGGTCGAGCACCACGCGGACTACGCCGGGCCGGTTGTGCGCCACGCGCAGCCCTTGGATGTACGGATCGTCCACCGCGACCTTGCCGGCAAGCTCGGCGAGCGCGCCGCTGAGCTCGGCCGTCTCGAGATCGAGCACCAGCCGTTCCGGATTCTTCAGACTGAAGAGCGTGAACTTGACATCGCCCTGAGACTCGAGCGTGAGGCGGGTGTACTCCGGCGCCGGCCAGATGCGGCTGGAATGGACCTGCGCCTGCGCCGTGGCTACGAACGCAAGCGCAAGGAGGAAAGCCAGGAGCGGCCGGCTTCGTTGCGCGCTTCGAGCTTCGCCGCGCGGCCTTCGCCTGAGAATTGCAGGAGCACATCGACGTCGGGGGGCCCAAGCAGCTCGCCCGCCTTCTCCGGCCATTCCACGACACAGAAGGCCTGCGGATTGAAATAGTCGCGGAAACCAGAGCTCAGCCATTCGGACTGATTCTTGAGCCGATAGAAATCAAAATGATAGAAGTGTAAGCTCGAAAGCGAATAAGGTTCAACCAAGGTATAGGTAGGGCTCTTCACCCGTCCGGCATAGCCCAGGGCGCGCAACAGCCCCCGCACCAGGGTGGTTTTTCCGGTGCCGAGGTCGCCGCGCAGGTGCAGCACGCGCCCGGGCGCAACGCCGGGGGCAAGCGCAGCACCGAGCGCCTCCGTGGCAGCGGCTTCCGGCAACTTAATATCGACCGACATGGATTACGCAGCACTTGCGCGACGGATCAAGGCATGGGGGGCGGAGCTCGGCTTCCAGGCAGTCGGCATTGCCGACGCCGATTTGTCCGCCGCTGCGCCGCGGCTGCTGGAGTGGCTCTCCCGGGGCTGGCATGGCGAGATGGAGTATATGGCCCGACATTCGGCGCTGCGCGCGCACCCGCCGTCGCTCAAGGCCGGCACGCTGCGCGTCATCTCGTGCCGAATGGACTACCTGCACGACCTCCCGGAAGGCATCGCCACCGATGCCGACCGGGCATATATCGCCCGGTATGCACGCGGCCGCGACTATCACAAGGTATTGCGCGCGCGCCTCCAGGCATTGTGCGAGCGCATCGAGGCGCAGGCGGGGCAGTTCGGGTTTCGCGCGTTCACCGACTCCGCGCCCGTCATGGAGGTCGAGCTCGCGCGCAAGGCCGGCCTTGGCTGGCGCGGCAAACATACCTTGCTGCTCGACCGCGAAGCCGGATCCTGGTTCTTTCTGGGGGAAATCTACTGCGACCTGCCGCTGCCCGCCGATGCGCCAAAAACTGAGCATTGCGGCAGCTGCGAGCGCTGTATCGACGTGTGTCCCACCGGGGCGATCCGCGCGCCCTACGAGCTCGACGCGCGCCGCTGTATTTCCTACCTCACCATCGAGCACAAGAGCGCCATCCCGGAAGAGTTGCGCCCGCTGATCGGCAACCGCGTGTACGGCTGCGACGACTGCCAGCTCGTCTGTCCGTGGAATCGTTTTGCGAGATTGAGCAATGAGGACGATTTCAAGGTCCGCAACGGCCTCGACCAGGCTACGCTCGCCGAGCTATTCGCCTGGACTCAAGCGCAGTTCGACGAGCGGCTCCGGGGCTCGCCGATCCGCCGCATCGGCTACGAGCGCTGGTTGCGGAACCTGGCGGTCGGCCTGGGCAATGCGCCGACCACCCTGGAAGTAGTCGGGGCGCTGCGTGCGCGCGAGAACCATCCATCCGCCCTCGTCCGAGAGCACGTGCGCTGGGCGCTCAGCCGGCATGAACGCCTGGCAGCCTGACCGGGTGCTGGCCGGCTTCGAGGCGCTGGAGCTCGCCTGTGCCGACGACTACGACGGGCCGGTGAGCGCCACCGTCGTGCGGCTGCGCGCGGCGGACTGTCCGCGCGGCGCGGTGCTGTACGTGCACGGCTTCGCTGATTATTTCTTCCAGCGGCACATGGCGGAGCGCTTCGCCGCCGAAGGCTACGCGTTCTATGCGCTCGACCTGCGAAAGCACGGCCGCTCGCTGCGCGCGCACCAGCACCCGAATTTCTGCAAGAACGTGTCGGAATACTACGCGGACATCACCCAGGCGCTGGACGCCATCGGCGAGCCGGTGCTGCTCGCCGGCCATTCGACCGGCGGCCTGGTCTGCGCGCTATACGCCTGCGAAGGCGAGCGCCGCGACGCGGTGCGCGCCCTGTGGCTCAACAGTGCCTTCTTCGACTGGCGCCTGCCCGAGTGGCGCATGGCGCAGCTACATCTTGCCGCGGCGCTCGGCCGTTTCTTCCCCTTCCTGAAGGATGAGACCACGTTGCGGCCGGAATACGTCAGTGGCCTGCTCGAGGATTGGGAATTCGATACGCGGCTCAAGCCGGTGCGCGGTTTCCCGATCTACTACGGCTGGCTGGGAGCGATAACGGATGCCCACGCCAAGGTGCGCCGCGGCCTGGCACTGGAGTGTCCCGTGCTTTCCATGCATTCGGACGAAGCCGACATCGTGCTCGATTGGCGCGACATCGCCAGGTGGTCCCGCACGCTCGGGCGGAATGTCACCGTGCTGGCGTTTCCCGGGGCGACGCACGACCTCGTGCTGTCCAGGCCGTCGGTCCGGGAGGAGGTCTTCACGCAGCTTTTCGCCTGGGCGGAACGAGCCGTAGCGTTGCCAGTGTAGCGAGCACCCAGAGCAGGTACGCCGTGGTGAAGACCCATTCCGGCGCCCGATAGAAGAGCAGGCGATGCGCCCAGCGCGCGACGAACGATTCCGGGTGGGTGCCGCCGCGCAGCATGTCCTCCCATACCGTCAAGGGACAGGCAACGCCGATAAGCGCTTCGAGCGCCACGAAGCCAATGGCAGCGAGGTGCAGATAGCGGAACCAGGGGTTGCGTATCCAGCGCCAGCCTAGCGGCGCGCCGGCCCAGGTCAGCAGCAGGCCCCCGACGATGAAGGCGACGATGGCGAAGTGAACGACGACGAGGGCGTCAGCGAGCAACCGGGCGCTTCGGGTCGGCGCTCCATTCGCTCCAGGAGCCCGCGTAGAGCTTGCCGCCCGGCAGACCGGCGATTTCCATGGCGAGCAGGTTGTGGCAGGCGGCTACGCCGGAGCCGCAGTAATGCACTACCTCGGAAGGCGCACGCCCTCCGAGGACCGCTTCGAATTCCTTTTTGAGCTCCGCGGGGGGCTTGAAAGTCCCCGTGGCTGAAAGATTGTCGTTGCTGAAGCGGTTGCGCGCTCCGGGAATGTGGCCAGCTACCGGGTCGATCGGCTCGTGCTCGCCGCGGAAGCGCGCCGGCGCGCGCGCATCGAGGAGAAGCTGCGCTTTCTCGACGTCTTCGACGTCGACCCCGCCGGCGAGCGGTGCCCTTTCCGGATATTTCGTTTCGACGAGTCGAGGAACGTCGCGGGTGATGGGGCGGTCTTCGGCCAGCCACCTCGCGAACCCGCCGTCCAGCACCGCGACTTCGGCATGGCCGGCCCATCGCAGCATCCACCACAGGCGCGCCGCCATCGCGCCGTTGCCTCCGTCGTAGCACACGACCAGGTCCGAGGGGCGCACGCCCTGGCGGCCGAGCCAGGCGACGAATGCGCCCCGCCCGGGCAGCGGGTGGCGGCCGTTGCGGCCTGTCTTGGCGCCGGAGAGGTCGCGGTCGAGGTGCGCGAACAGGGCGCCCGCGATATGGCTCTCGCGATACTGCTGCTCGCCGAGACCGGGGTTCGCCAGGTCGTGCCGGCAGTCGAAGACGCGCCAGCGCCGGAGGTTGCGGCTAAGCGCTTCGGTCGAGACGAGCGTGGAGCCACTCATGAAAGTGCACCTCTGCGTCTTCCATCGGCGACTGGTAGGGGCCGGCGTCGTCGAGACCCTGCTGCCAAAGCGCGCGGCGCCCGGCGTCGAGCCGCTTGCAGATCTCCTCGTCCTCCAGCGCGGTCTCGACGTACGCAGCCTGCTGCGCCTCGACGAAGTCACGCTCGAACAGCGCGATCTCTTCGGGATAATAGAACTCGACCACGTTGGTGGTGCGGGCCGGTGAGCGGGGGATGAGGTGCGATACCACGAGCACGTTGGGGTACCACTCGAACGTGAGTCCCGGGAGATAGCTTGCCCACAGCGCTCCGTGCTTCGGCGTGCGCCCGCCGAGCTGCTTGAGGCACATCTCCTGCCAGCGCTTGTAAACCGGCGTACCGGGCCGCTTGAGTCCCGCCTTCGCAGCGACGATCTGCACCGAATACTCCTCGCCGTAGTCGACGCTGAAGTTGGTGCAGTCGGTGAAGTTGCCAAGCCCGGCGTGAAACGGATCGACGTGGTAGACCTCGAGATAGGTCTCGATGAAAGTTTTCCAGTTGATGTCGTACTCGTCGACCCGTACCGAATCGAGCAAGTACCCGCTGAAATCCCAGTCCGCCATGGTGGTGATGCCCCCAAGGTCGCGCCGCGGGTCGCGCGGGCCGGTGAAGAGCAGCCCGTTCCAGCTCGTGAGCGGCTTGGTGCGCAGCTTTACGCACGGGCTATCCGCAAAATGCGGAGCCCCCAGCAGCTCGCCCTTCAGGTCGTAGGTCCAGCGATGCAGCGGGCAGACGATGTTCTGCACGTTGCCGCGGCCCTTGAGCATGATCGCCTGGCGATGGCGGCAGACGTTGGACAGGAGCTCCACGCCGTGCGGCGCACGCACAAGCACCCAGGCGTCATCCGTCCAGGAAAGCACATGGTAGTCGCCCACGTTCGGCACCATGAGCTCATGGCCGACGTAGTTGGCACCGGCATCGAACAGCAGGCGCTTCTCCCGCTCGAAGACCGCAGGATCGAAGTACCATGACACCGGGAGGTGCGGGGCGGCCGGCCGCACCTGCGCAAGCTGCGCCACATCCGACATTTCGTTGTAAAGCCCCTAAAAAAACAGTATTTTAATCAAAGATGAGCACGCCTTCAGGGGAGCTTTCTTTCGAGAAAGCCCTCGCCGAGCTGGAAAAAATCGTTGCCCGCATGGAAAGCGGCGAGCTTTCGCTCGAGCAGGCTCTGGCCACGCACCAGCGCGGCCTGGAGCTGGCGCGCTTCTGCCAGCAGAAGCTGGAGGCGGCGCAGCAGCAAGTCAAGGTTCTGGAAGGCGAAGTGCTGAAGCCGCTCGCGGCCGCGGCCGATTCCGATGAAAGTGATCGAGACTGATTTCCAGGGATGGATGGGCGGCGTGCAGGCTCGCATGGAGGCGGCGCTCGCCCGGCTGCTGCCTGGCGGCCACGTCGTTCCCGAGCGGCTGCACCAGGCCATGCGCTACGCCGTGCTGGAAGGCGGCAAGCGCGCGCGGCCGCTGCTTGCGTTCGCTGCCGGGGAGGTGGCGCACGCCTTGCCCGACCGGCTCGAGATCGTGGCGGCCGCAGTGGAGCTGATCCATGCGTATTCGCTGGCGCACGACGACCTGCCGTGCATGGATGATGACGTCCTGCGGCGCGGCAAGCCGAGCGTGCACATCGAGTACGATGAAGCCACTGCCCTGCTGGTGGGCGACGCGCTGCAGTCGCTCGCGTTTCAGCTCCTTGTCGAACATCGCCTGGCGGACAGCGCCTCCGTGCAGCTCGAGATGGTGCGCGTGCTGGCCGCCGCCGCCGGATCGCGCGGCATGGCCGGCGGGCAGCAGATCGATCTCGAATCGACCGGCAAATCCCTCGGCCTGCCCGAGCTCGAGCTGATGCACATTCACAAGACCGGCGCGCTGATCCGCGCCGCGGTCATGCTCGGTGCGGCCTGCGGCAAGGTGAACGATGCCGAGCGGCAGAAGCTCGACCACTACGCCAAGGCCGTCGGCCTGGCATTCCAGGTGGTCGACGACGTGCTCGACTACGAGGCCAGCACCGTTACGCTCGGCAAGACCGCGGGCAAGGACTTCAGGCAGGGAAAGCCCACCTACCTCTCGACACTGGGCCTTGCCCGCTCGCGCGAGCTTGCGGGCGAGCTGCGCGCCGAAGCGCACGCCGCGCTGGAGAGCTTCGGCGGCCGCGCCCGGCGCCTCGCACAGCTCGCGGACTTCATCGTGCTGAGGAAGTTCTAGCAATGAGCGCAGTTACTGGCGACCTCCCGCGCGACGACTACAATCCCGCGATGTACGAGCTGCTCAAGACGATCGGCGACCCGGCGCAGCTTCGGGCGCTCGAGCGGCGGCAGCTGCGCCAGCTCGCTGACGAGCTGCGTGCCTACGTGCTCGAGTCTGTGTCCCGCACCGGCGGCCACCTGTCCTCGAACCTGGGCACGATCGAGCTCACCATCGCCCTGCATTACGTGTTCGACACGCCGTCGGACCGCATCGTCTGGGACGTCGGGCACCAGACGTATCCGCACAAGATCCTAACCGGCAGGCGCGATGCCATGGCGAAGCTGCGCATGATCGACGGCATCTCCGGCTTTCCTCGCCGTAGCGAGTCGAAATACGACACGTTCGGCACGGCGCATTCCTCGACTTCGATCTCTGCTGCGCTCGGTATGGCCGTCGCTTCGAAGCTCAGGAACGAGCCGCGTCGCTGCATCGCAGTCATCGGCGACGGCGCCATGTCCGCCGGCATGGCGTTCGAGGCGCTCAACAACGCCGGCGCGATGGACGCCGACCTGCTGGTCATCCTCAACGACAACGAAATGTCGATTTCGCCGCCGGTCGGGGCGCTCACCAACTACCTCGCGCGCCTGCTTTCCGGGCGCATCTACTCGACCGCGCGCCGCGCGAGCGAGCACCTCCTCAAGCGGGTGCCCGGCGTATGGGAGCTGGCGCGCCGCGCCGAAGAGCACATGAAGGGCATGGTGACGCCCTCCACGCTCTTCGAGGAGTTCGGTTTCAACTATATCGGCCCGATCGACGGTCACGACCTGGACGCGCTGATTCCCACGCTCACCAACATCCGCAAGCTGAAGGGCCCGCAGTTCCTGCACGTGGTGACGCGTAAAGGGCAGGGCTACAAGCTCGCCGAGGACGACCCCATCGCCTACCACGGACCGGGCAAGTTCGACCCGGCCGAAGGCCTGAAGGCGGCCGCGGGCGCCAAGCCTACGTACTCGCAGGTGTTCGGAGCCTGGCTGTGCGACATGGCAGCGGAGGATGCACGTGTGGTGGGCATTACTCCGGCGATGCGCGAAGGCTCGGGCATGGTGCGCTACTCCGAGCTCTTTCCCGAACGGTACTTCGACGTGGGCATCGCCGAGCAGCATGCGGTGACTTTCGCCGCCGGCCTCGCGTGCGAAGGCATGCGGCCGGTGGTAGCCATCTATTCCACCTTCCTGCAGCGAGGCTACGACCAGCTGATCCACGATGTGGCGATCCAGAGGCTGCCGGTGCTGTTCGCCCTGGATCGCGGCGGCCTGGTGGGCGGCGATGGAGCCACGCACAACGGCGCCTTCGACTTCGCTTACCTGCGCACGGTGCCCAACCTGGTGGTGATGGCGCCCAGCGACGCCGACGAGTGCCGGCAGATGCTGTATACGGGCCTCATGCACGAGGGGCCGGCGAGCGTGCGCTATCCGCGCGGTGCGGCGCTTGGCGAGGCGCGCCAGGAGATGACGGCCGTGCCCCTCGGGAAAGGGCAGGTGAGAAGAAGTGGTGCGCGGGTGGCGATCCTTGCCTTCGGCGCCATGCTGAAGCCAGCGCTCGAGGCCGGCGAGGCGCTAGCGGCTACCGTGGCCAACATGCGCTTCGTCAAGCCGCTCGATACGGAGCTGGTCAGGCAGCTGGCGGAGGGACACGAGCTGCTGGTTACCGTGGAAGAGCACCAGGTGATGGGCGGGGCTGGCGCGGCGGTGTGCGAGGCGTTGGGCGAGCTCGGCCTGCAGAAGCGGGTGCTGCTGCTGGGCCTGCCCGACCGGTTCATCGACCACGGGGATCCGGCTCGCCTGCTAGCCTCCGTGGGCCTCGATGCTGCGGGCATAACCCGGTCGATCCGAGGGGTACTGCCGCAGTAAAATAGCCCGATGAAGTCCCGAGACCTGTACAACATCCCGGACGTGCAGAGCGACCCGGACTCACGGCGGCTGGCGATCGACAAGGTCGGCATCAAGGCGATCCGCCACCCGGTGCGCATCCTGGAGAGAGGCTCGACGGAACGCTCTCCCCGGGCGCAGCACACCGTGGCCACTTTCAGCATGTACGTCGGCCTGCCGCACCATTTCAAGGGCACGCACATGTCGCGCTTCGTCGAGATCCTTGAGGCGCACGAGCGGGAGATCACCGTCGAGAGCTTCCTCGCGATGCTGAAGGAGATGGTGGAGAAGCTGGAGGCCGAGGAGGGGCACATCGAGATGTCCTTCCCGTACTTCATCGAAAAGCAGGCGCCGGTCTCGCGCGTGAAAAGCCTGATGGACTATGAGGTCACCTTCACCGGGGAGGTGAGCAAGGGAAGGCAGGCATTCACGATGAAGGTGGTGGTGCCGGTGACCAGCCTGTGCCCGTGCTCCAAGCGTATCTCCGAGCGCGGCGCGCACAATCAGCGCTCGCACGTCACGGTCAGCGCGCGTACCAACGACTTCGTGTGGATTGAGGAAATCGTGGACCTCGTGGAGAAGCAGGGCTCGAGCGAGCTCTACGGTCTCCTCAAGCGACCGGACGAAAAGTTCGTCACCGAGCGGGCGTACGACAACCCCAAGTTCGTCGAGGACCTGGTGCGCGATGTGGCCGCGGTGCTCAACCTGGACGAGCGCATCGACGCCTACGTGGTCGAGTCCGAGAACTTCGAGTCGATCCACAACCATAGCGCCTACGCCCTCATCGAGAGGAACAAACGGGTCGACTAGGCGGGCTTCTTCTTCTGGGGTTTCTCCTGGTTTCCGAAACCCATTCCCGGGACTTTGAGGCTGCACGAGCGCGCATGGTGTCGGAGGTGGAGGCCATGTATGCCGAGACGCGCGCCGAAACCGGCCTGACGTCCATGTCGCCGGCAGTGCGCGCCGCGCTTGCCAAGGTGGAGCGGCACCGGCTGGTGCCGCCGGCACAAGCCTCGGCGGCGTACCGTAACCACCCGCTGCCTATCGGCGGCGGCCAGACGATTTCCCAGCCGTACATCGTTGCGCTGTCGACCGACCTATTGAACCCCCGGAACGACCACGTGGTCCTGGAGGTAGGCACGGGCTCCGGCTACCAGGCGGCGGTGCTCGCCGAGGTAGTGAAGCAGGTCTACAGCATCGAGGTGATCGAAAGCCTCGGCCGGACCGCTGCCGCACGCCTCGACGAGCTCGGCTACCGCAACGTGGAGGTGAAAATCGGCGACGGTTACCAGGGCTGGCCGGAAAGGGCACCGTTCGACGGCATCCTGGTCACGGCTGCCGCACCGCAGGTGCCGCCGGCGCTGGTCGAGCAGTTGAAAACTGGCGGGCGGATGGTCATCCCGGTGGGGAGCAGCGACGCCATCCAGTACCTGCAGGTCCTCACCAAGCGCGCCGACGGCGGCTACGACGAGAAGCGGGTGCTGCCGGTGCGCTTCGTTCCGCTGGTGCCCGGCAAATAGTCAGAAGCGCCGGACCAGAGTCATGGTCTGCCCGTCGCGCTTCATTTCGACGCGGTTGAGGAAACTCATGCCGAGAAGCGTGATGTCGAGCCCCTGCTCGATGACGATCGCCTCCACGGCATTGAGCTCGATGTCGCCCAGCCGCACCCGGTCCAGGATCACGCGGTAAGCCGCCACGGCACCGTTGGCGGTCTGCGTCACGCTGCGCTGGCCCGCGCGGTAATCGACGCCAAGGCGCTGCGCTTCTCGCCCGGGCAGCGCGATGGAGGTGGCGCCCGTATCCACCAGGAAGCGGACCGGGTTGCCGTTGATGGCTCCTTCGGTGACGAAATGGCCACGCGCGTCCGCTGCGAGCGTGACCTGCTGGCGGTCGCTCGCCGCCGGAGTGCTGCGGTAGTGCTGGCCGTGCATCAACACCCGCCGCTTGCCGTCGATCTCCACCGTGGCTCGGTCCTTCTGCACCGAGAGCACGGAAATGCCGTTCCACTGCTGGCCGACCTTGACGGTCTTCGGGTCGCCGCCGTCGACGGCCAGCACGGCAGCCCGCTCGCCGATCACGCCGACCAGCGCCACATCGGCCGCCAGGGCCTGGCCGCAGGCGCAGGCGCCGATAAGCGCAATAATCCGCACCATGAAACCCATCGCCATTTTCAGAACCTCCCGGAGCGAGGGACCAGCCTATTTTGCCACCTACCTCGAGCGCCGCTCGATTCCCTTGCAATTGATTGCTCTGGACGAAGACGCGCCGGTGCCTCGCGACCCGCGCCACTTCTCCGGGCTGTGCTTCATGGGCGGGCCGATGAGCGTCAACGACGAGTTGCCGTGGATCCCGCTCGCGCTCGAGCTCGTCCGGGAAGCGGTGCGCAAGGACATCCCGGTAATCGGCCATTGCCTGGGCGGGCAGCTCATGTCCAGGGCGTTCGGGGGCGTGGTGCGCGCCAATCCGTACAAGGAGATCGGTTGGGGAGAGGTCCGCGTGGCGGATAACGGCGTGGCACGCGAGTGGCTCGGCGACGTGCAGGCATTCGAGACGTTCCAGTGGCACGGCGAGACCTTCAGCATCCCGCCCGGCGCCACGCGCATCCTGCAGAACGCCCACTGCGAGAACCAGGCATTCGCGCTCGGCAAGCACCTCGGGCTGCAGTGTCACGTCGAGATGACCGACGACCTGGTACGGCTATGGGTGCGCGGAGGGGCCGAGGAGATGCGTGCCGCTGCCGCAAGCCCGGCGGTGCAGGCCGCCGCGGAAATCACCCGGGACCTGGATGAGCGCCTCGAGCGGCTCCACCAGGTTGCCGACCTCCTCTACGACAAGTGGACCGAAAGCCTCAATCGCGGAAGTTGATGAACTGGATCGGCATGTCGGTAACCGACTGCCTGACGAGCTGAATCGCGGCCTGGAGGTCGTCCTTCTTGGCGCCCGAAACGCGCACGGCGTCGCCCTGGATGGAGCCGGCCACCTTGATCTTCGAGTCCTTGATCAGCTTGACGATGCTCTTGCCTTTGTCCTGCGCAATGCCGGCCTTGATCTTCACCGGCTGCTTGACCTTGTCGCCCGAGATCTTCTCGACCGTGCCGGGCTCCAGGGCCCGCACGTCGACGTTGCGCTTGGCAAGCCGCGCGCGCAGCACGTCCATCACCTGGCCGAGCTTGAAGTCGTCGTCCGCGAACACCGTGAGTTCGAGCTCCTTCTGCTCGATGCGCGCGTCGGACCCCTTGAAGTCGTAGCGGTTCGCGATCTCCTTGTTGGCCTGCTCTACGGCGTTCTTCACTTCCTGCTGGTTGACTTGGGACACGATGTCGAAGGATGGCATTCAGTCCTCCATGAAGCGGTTCAGGTCGGCCCCGTCATCGGGCGCCGTTCAGGCGCTGCAGCTGCTCGGTCCAGCGCACGGTAACGGTGCGTATCCATGCCGCGTCGTCGGCGGAGTCATACAGCGTGAACACCGACAGGTTGAGGACCTTGCCGCGCACGAGCATCAGCGTGCTGCTCGACAGCATGAAGTTTTGCCGCTCGTCGTGCCCGAACATGCGGGGGATGCGGGTGGGCTCGAGGCGTGTGCCGCGCAGCACGGATACCGCCGCCGGGTCGCGGCGCAGCTCCGCGAGAGCGGTGGAAGCGCCGACCGGCTGTGCTTCGAGGTGCTTGGCGATATCGCCCTCGGCGGGCGGACCCAGCCCGCGCAGCGCTTCTTCGGCCAGGCGCTCGAAGGCCGGCTGCGCCACGCGCTCGCGCTCCATCGTGCGGGGCGTCGCCACCAGCATGTAGCGCCTGAACTCGGGCGGGTCGCCGAGCGTAAAGCGCCGCAGGTCGGCGTCGCTGACGGCAAAGAGGAGGATGCGGTTGGATGCAGAGGTCAACGACTCGGCCAGTTCCTGGAGCCGGGGCGAGCCGGTGAAGGTGGTGTCCGCGTAGCCTGCGGGGGAATCGAGCACTACACGGGTGTCGCCGAGGCTGGCGGCAAACGGAGCCGCCGGCGCCGCGCCGGCGCATGCGATCAGAAGAATGAATGCAAGAGCTCTTATCTGCGCCCTCGTTTCGCCGCAATGCGCATGCGCAGCGCGTTGAGCCGGATGAAGCCCCCGGCGTCGGCCTGATTGTAGGCGCCCTTGTCGTCCTCGAAAGTGGCAATCGAGGGGTCGAACAGCGAGTCCTTGGAGGCGCGCCCCGTCACGAGCACCGTCCCCTTGTAGAGCTTCAGGCGCACCGTGCCGTTGACCGGCGCCTGCGACGCGTCGATGAGCTGCTGCAGCAGCCGCCGCTCCGGGCTGAACCAGTAGCCGTTGTAGATCATGCGGGCGTAGCGCGGCATGAGATCGTCCTTCAGCGCCAGCACCTCCCGGTCGAGGGTGATCGACTCGATAGCGCGGTGCGCCTTGAGCATGATGGTGCCGCCGGGAGTCTCGTAGCAGCCGCGGCTCTTCATGCCGACGTAGCGGTTTTCCACGAGGTCGAGGCGGCCGACCCCGTGGCGCCCTCCAAGGCGGTTAAGCTCGGCGAGAACGGCGGCGGGACCGAGCTTTCGGCCATCGACGGCCACGATGTCGCCCTTGCGGAACTCCAGCTCGGCGTACTCCGGCCTGGACGGGGCCTTCTCCGGGGAGACCGTGATGCGCCACATCGACTCCTCGGGCTCGTATTGCGGGTCCTCCAGCACGCCGCCCTCGTAGGAAATGTGCAGGAGGTTGGCATCCATGGAGTAGGGGGCGCCGCCCTTCTTCTTCTTGAAGTCGACCGGAATGCCGTGCTTCTCGGCGTACTGGAGGAGCTTCTCGCGCGACAGCAGGTCCCACTCGCGCCAGGGCGCAATGATGTTCACTTCGGGCATCAGCGCGTACGCGCCCAGCTCGAAGCGCACCTGGTCATTGCCCTTGCCGGTGGCGCCGTGCGAGATGGCGTCCGCGCCGGTCTTCCTGGCGGCTTCGACCAGGCCCTTGGCGATGAGCGGCCTAGCGATCGATGTCCCGAGAAGGTACTCGCCTTCGTACACGGCGTTCGCGCGGAACATCGGAAAGACGAAATCGCGTACGAACTCCTCGCGCAGGTCCTCGATGAATATGTGCTTCGGAGGCACCCCGAGGCGGACGGCCTTCTTCCTGGCCGGCTCGAGCTCTTCGCCCTGCCCGATGTCGGCGGTGAAGGTAACAACCTCGCAGCCATACTGGTCCTGCAGCCACTTGAGGATCACCGAGGTATCGAGCCCGCCCGAGTACGCCAGCACTACTTTCTTGATCTTCGCGTTCTTCATTTCTTTCCGAGCACCAGGAATTCGAGCAGCGCCTTCTGCGTGTGCAGCCGGTTCTCGGCTTCGTCCCAGACGACGCTCTGCGGCCCGTCGATGACCTCCGCGGCGACTTCTTCGCCGCGGTGCGCGGGCAGGCAGTGCATGAAGAGCGCGTCCTTCTTCGCCGAACGCATCATCTCGGCATCCACCTGCCAGTCCTGGAAGGCCGTGCGCCGCGCGTCATTCTCGGCCTCGAAGCCCATCGAGGTCCACACGTCGGTCGTGACGAGGTCGGCGCCTCGCGTGGCCTGCATGGGGTCGGAGAACGCCTCGCTGTTGGGGTTCATCCTTTCGGGCTCCACCTCGTAGCCTGGCGGCGTGGAAACGTTGAGCTTGAACTCGAAGATCGCCGCGGCCTGCAGCCAGGTGTTGCACACGTTGTTCGAGTCCCCGATCCAGGCCACGGTCTTGCCCTGAATCGGCCCGCGGTGCTCGAGATAAGTGTAGACGTCGGCGAGGATCTGGCAGGGGTGGTACTCGTTGGTGAGGCCGTTTATCACCGGCACGCGCGAATGGCGCGCGAAGCGCTCGATTATGTCCTGCTCGAAGGTACGCACCATGATGACGTCGCACATGCGCGAGATCACCTGGCCTGCGTCTTCCACCGGCTCGCCGCGGCCGAGCTGCGAGTCGCGTGTGTACAGGTAGATCGCAGCGCCGCCGAGCTGGTGCATGCCCGCCTCGAACGACATCCGCGTGCGGGTCGAGGGCTTCTCGAAGATCATGGCCAGGGTGCGGTCTTCCAGCGGCCAGTAGCGCTCGTAGCGCTTGAAGCGGTCCTTGATCCAGCGGGTGCGCGCGAACAGGTGGTCGTGCTCGTCGCGCGAGAAGTCCTTGAACTGCAGGAAATGCCGCAGCGCCATCTTCGCCGTCAAGCGGCTGCGCGCTTCTCGAGGAAGGCGCGGGCGAGCGGCAGGAATCGCCGCACCACCTCGGCGCCCTCGGCTTCGGTCATCACCAGCGGCGGCATGATCCGCACCACCTTGTCGGCGGTCACGTTGATGACCAGGCCGGCGTCGAGCCCCGCTTTGACCAGCTCGCCGCACGGCTCATCCAGCTCCACGCCGATCATCATCCCCATACCGCGTACTTCCACTATGCCCGACGCTCCGCCGAGCCCCGAGCGCAGGCCTTCCATGATGGCGCCGCCGACGCGCGCGGCGTTGTCCAGCAGGCGTTCCTCGCGCATCGTATCCAGCGTCGCGACCACCGCGGTCATCGCCAGCGGGTTGCCGCCGAAAGTGGAGCCGTGATTGCCGGGCTTGAGCACGCCTTTCGCGCGGCTGCCGGTCACGCATGCGCCCACGGGCACGCCGGAGCCCAGGCCCTTGGCGAGCGGCACGACGTCGGGAAGAAAGCCCGCGTGCTGGTACACGAACCACTTGCCGGTGCGCCCGAGGCCGCACTGCACTTCATCGGAAATGAACAGCCATCCCTGACGGTCGCAGATATCCTTGAGCCCGCGCAGGTACTCCATGCGGGAGACGTTGATGCCGCCTTCGCCCTGTATCGGCTCGACCATCACGGCGCAGACGTTCCGGTTGTGCTCCGCCACCTGGCGTACCGCGTCCAGGTCGTTGAGCGGCACGCGCACGAAGCCGGAGACCAGCGGCTCGAAGCCGGCCTGCACCTTGCGGCTGCCGGTGGCGGAGAGCGTCGCGAGGGAACGGCCGTGGAAGGCCTTCTCCATGACGATGATCGCAGGCTCGGCGATGCCGCGGTCGTGGCCATACTTGCGCGCGACCTTGATCGCCGCCTCGTTGGCCTCGAGCCCCGAATTGCAGAAGAACACCTCGTCGAGTCCCGTGATGTGGGCCACGCGCTCCGCCGCCGCTTCCTGGTCGGGAATGCGCCAGAGGTTCGAGGTATGGATGACGCCGCTCGCGATGCGATCCGACAGCGCGCGGGTGAGCCGCGGGTGCCCGTAGCCCAGCGTATTGACCGCGATGCCGGCCAGCGCGTCGAGGTACTTCCGGCCCGCTTCATCCCATAGCCAGACCCCTTCGCCGCGCACGAACGCGACCGGCTGGCGCGCATAGGTATTCATCACGTGGGACACGATCGCCCCTCCCAGAATGAAAAACGGCGGCACAGGCCGCCGTCCGTACAATCCTATCGGTTCAATCCAGCCTCTTCAAGCCCTTCTCCTCCTCCCGCTTCAGCACCCGGACGCATGGCACATAGCCCTCGTGCACGACGCCATGCATCTCCACGCGCTTGGTGGAGCGCAGCAGATCGCCGAGGTAATCGACGATATTGGCGGTGATGACCTGCCCGGGCACCAGCACCGGGATGCCCGGCGGGTAAGGCACGATCTGATCGGCGCAAACCCGCCCGGCAAGCTTGCGGTTCTCGCGCTCGCGCTCGTCGAATATCGGCACGAGCTCGCCGCCGCAGTAGTACGCATCCCGCGGCAGGTACTTGAGATTGGTGAACGCGGGAATCTCGGGCGTCTGCACCAGGCGGCGCGGCTGGTGGCCCTGGCGGGCGATGCGCATGAGCGCATCATATAGTCGCGAGACCTTGGAGCGCGTCGTGCCCACCGTGAGGAGCAGCGTCAGGGTGTTGAACGTCGATTTTTCGACCTGAATGTTGTAGCGCTCGAAAAGCTCCTTCTGCAGGTCATCGACGGTGTAGCCGCAGCCCGAGATGTCGATCGTGACCTTGGTCGGGTCGAGCCGGATGCCATCATCCTTGACCTCGGGCGGCAGCAGGTCCGCCAGCTCGAGGACGCGGAACACCTTGGTGGAGTTGATCAGCGCCTTGACTTCGCGCGCCAACTCGAGCGTGCGCGAAAGCAGCTTGTACCCCTCCATGACGGCCTGCTTGCGCGCCACATCGAGGCTGGCAATGAGTGCGTATTGCGGGCTGGTGGAGGTGTGCATGTTGAAGTTCTCGCGGAACAGATGCTCGCGGAACTGCGGGTCGTTCACGTGGATCATCGAGGCCTGCGAAAAGGCCGACAGCACCTTGTGCGTGGACTGGGTGGCGTAGTCGGCGCCCGCCTCGAGCGCAGTCGGCCGGAACTCCGGGTGAAAGCGCGCGAAGCCGTACCAGGCCTCGTCGATGATCACCTTGATGCCGTTGGCGTGCGCCGCGTCGATAATGGGCTTCAATTCGTAGCGCAGGCCGTCGTAGGTGCATGAGGTGAGGATCAGCGCCTCGGCATCGGCGTGCTTTTCGATGGCGCTCAGCAGCGCCTTCTTCGGCACCGGGCCATACAGGCCGTACTTGCGGTTGAGCGCCGAATCCAGGTACACGGGGTGCGCTCCGGACAGCACCACGCCGTGGTGCACGCTCTTGTGGCAGTTGCGGTCGAGCAGCAGCTTCTCGCCAGGGGCGAGCAGCGTCTGGAAGATGACCTTGTTGGCGGTCGAGGTGCCGTTGGTGGCGAAGAAGGTGCGCTTCGCGCCGAACGCCTTCGCCGCCATCGCCTGCGCCTCGCCGATCACGCCTTTGGGCTCCATCAGGGAGTCGAGCATCGGCACCGATACCGAGAGGTCGGCGTCGAACACGTGCTCGCCCATGAACTCGTAGAAATCGTTCACCCACGGGCTGCCACGCAGCGATTCCCCGGACGAATGCCCCGGCGTATGCCACTGGTCCTTCGCCATCCACACGTAGTTCTTGAGCGCGTCGTAGAACGGCGTGCGAGCCCGCTCGTGGATCTGCGCATTGAGGATGCGATAGATTCCGCGGTAGTCGCGCTCCTCGCGATAAAAATAGCCGTCCACCGACTCGGCGAAGAGCGCGTCGACCACGTCGTCCTCTTTCTCCTGCGCGATGAGGATGTAGACGTCGAGCTCCGGGCGGAAGCGGTTGATCCTCTGCACCAACTCGAGCGCCGACATCTGCAGCCGCCGCGAGTCGGAAGCACCGTTCTTCCGGTCGAGCGAGTAGAGCGTGTCGTCGACCAGCACCGCCTGCACCTCGCCGTCGGACTCGATGGTGGCAAGGGCCTCCTTCGCGGTGGCCACGCCGGTGAAGCTGATGCCGAAAGGGTTGTCGAGCGCACGTGCGGCGGCGTTCAGACCCTTCACGAACTCGCGCAGCACCAGGTGCTCATCATTGATGACCAGGATGCGGCACGAGAGCTTCGGCATGCGCCGCCGCTCAGTATAATTTCAGCGACAAGCGCGCCGCGCCGCGCGCGTCGAGCCCGCAGGAATGGCGCGCGTGGGAGATACGGCTTACGACTTGCTGATGGACTTGAAGGACTGCGCCAGGCGGCTCTTGTGACGGTCGCCCGCATTGCGGTGCAGGACGCCCTTCGCCACCACGCGGTCAATGACGCGCTGCGAGGCGCGCAGCGCCTTCTCTGCGCCCGCCGCGTCGCCTGCCGCGATGGCTTTCTTCGCGTTTTTGATCGCCGTACGCACGGCAGTGCGCAGGCTCATGTTGTGGTCGCGGCGCTCGAGCGCCTGACGGGCGCGCTTGCGGGCGGACTTGATGTTGGCCATGAACTGTGATGTCCCGAAAAGGGGCGAAATTCTAACATGAACCTTCTGCGGGCCCTGGCTACCGTAAGCAGTCTCACCATGGTGAGCCGGGTCCTCGGGTTCGCCCGCGATTTCTTCATCGCGCGGGCGTTCGGCGCCGGCCTGGCCACGGATGCCTTCTTTGTCGCCTTCCGGCTGCCTAACCTGCTGCGGCGCCTGTTCGCGGAAGGCGCCTTCTCGCAGGCGTTCGTGCCGGTGCTGGGCGAATACAAGACACGCAGCTCCCCGGACGAGGTGCGCACCCTGCTGGACGGCGTCGCAACCCTGCTTTTCATCGCGCTCGTCCTCACCGCCGTGCTCGGCATAGTGCTCGCGCCGGCCATCGTTTACATCACCGCCCCGGGGTTTGCTTCCGATCCGGCCAAGCCGTTCGAACTTACCGTCACGATGCTGCGCATCGTGTTCCCCTACATCGCCTTCATGTCGCTCGTGGCGTTCGCCGCCGGGGTCCTGAACACCTGGAACCGGTTCTCGGTGCCCGCCATCACGCCCGCGCTGCTGAACGTTTCCTTCATCGTCGGCGCTCTGTTTTTCGCCGACGCTTTCGAGCCGCCGGTCCTGGTGCTGGCGTGGGCGGTATTCGTCGGCGGCGTGCTGCAGCTCGCGCTCCAGGTGCCGGCACTTCTGCGCATGGGCCTTCTTCCGCGATGGCGGCTGGATCTCTCGCATCCGGGCGTGCGGCGCGTCCTGCGGCTCATGGCGCCGGCCGCGTTCGGCGTGTCCGTCAGCCAGATATCCCTCGTGATCAACACCATATTTGCTTCCTTCCTGATCACTGGCAGCGTGTCGTGGCTTTACTACGCGGACCGGCTGATGGAATTCCCCGCGGGCGTGCTCGGCGTGGCGGTAGGGACGATTCTGCTTCCCAGCCTGTCGCGATACCACGCCGACGCCAACGCGGACGAATATGCCCGCCTGCTGGACTGGGGCCTGCGCATTACCGTGCTGCTCGCGGTGCCCGCCGCGGCCGCGCTGGCAGTGCTCGCGCTGCCTTTGATCGCTACGCTTTTCCACTACGGGCGCTTTAGCGCCCAGGATGCCTGGATGACGCAGCAGGCGCTGGTCGCCTACAGCGTCGGCTTGGTGGGCATGATCCTGGTGAAGATCCTCGCGCCCGGCTTTTACGCTCGCCAGAATATTGTCACCCCGGTGAAGATCGGCGTGATGACGCTGCTTGCTACGCAGGCGATGAACCTGGCCTTTATCGGTCCGCTGAAACATGCGGGCCTGGCACTCGCCATCGGCCTGGGCGCCTGCCTGAACGCTGGTCTGCTCTATCGGCTCTTGAGAAAGCAGGGGATCTACCGGCCACAGCCCGGCTGGCCGGTCTTCCTCCTGAAAGTCGCCGCCTCGGTGGGGTTTATGGCGGTGGTCCTGTTCACGACCATGGGCGAGTCGGGCTGGTGGCTGTCGAATTCGTGGCGGCTTAAAGTGCCCGCGGTGCTTGGGCTGGTTGCGCTCGGAACGGCGGTTTACGCGGGATGCTTGGTCGCCTTCGGTTTCCGGCCACGCGATTTCTCGCGCCGCGGAGCGACGTGACGCTCGCGCCGTTTGCCGAGGCGGTCGGGAAGGAGGACGCGCACATAGATCTCGCGCGGGCCTGCCTGATGATTGCCCAGGACGCATACCCCCGGCTCGACGTCGAACGCTACATGACGGAAATCGAGCGCATGGCACTGCGGCTGCGCGGGCGCCTGCCGCCCTCCGGAGGCGCCGAGGAGCGCATCGTCGCTTTGAACGACTTCCTGTTTGAGGATCTTGGCTATTGGGGGAATACCGACGACTACTACGATCCGCGAAACAGCTACCTGAACGAAGTTATCGACCGCAAGACCGGCATCCCGATCACCCTCTCGGTGCTGTACCTGGAAGTGGGCAGGCGCATTGGCCTTGCGCTGGAAGGCGTTTCGTTCCCCGGGCATTTCCTCGTGCGTGTGAAGCTGCGGGCAGGCGCGCTGGTGCTGGACCCCTTTGCCGGCGGCGCGCCGCTCTCCGAAGGCGAGCTCAGGGCGCGCCTGCAACGAGTCGTCCCTTCCGGGGTCGCCGGCAACGTGCCGGTCGCCGAGCTTCCCATCGAGCAGTTTCTGGAGCCGGCGAGCAAGCGCCAGGTCCTTTCGCGGGTGCTAAGGAACCTCAAGGCCATCTACCGGGAGGCCGACAAGCCTGAGCGCATGCTGGAGGTCTTGAACCGAATGCTGCTCGTTGCGCCGGAGGCCAGCGCGGAGCTGCGCGACCGCGGGTATGTCTATCACCGCCTGGAATGCTGGCGCCCCGCGCTTGAGGACCTCCGCGCCTACCTGGAGCGCGAGCCCGACGCGCCGGACCTGGACGACGTGCGCGTCAGGCTGATGGAGCTGACTGCGCTTTGCGCGCGCATGAACTGAGCTTGATTTTCTCGTGCAGCCCGGGCTTGTAGCCCAGCGCGAAGAACACCTCTGCCATGAGGAAGATCGGCGCGACGAAGATCTGGAACAAGTTGTCTGCCAGGGCGGGCTTGCGGCCCTCGAAGACGTGGCCAATGAGCTGCAGAATCCAGCCGCCAACGAACAGCACGCCGAACCAGGCCCACCCCGGGCCGGCGCCGAGCGAGGCGATGGCTTCGGCGAGCCAAAGGAGCACGCCGATCACGACCAGCATCGCCAGCGCCAGGGGCACGTCCAGGAGGAAGTAGTAGGCAAGCACCGCCGCCGAGAGCGGCATCGCCGCCGCGATTCCGACGCCCGCCAAGTCGATTCGCAGCCAGCAAAGCGGGACGAGAATGGCCAGCATGATGACCGGCACCCCGGCGAAGTGCGTCGCCTGTTGCGGGCATTCTGGTGATATGCCGCATAGAAAGACATCTGCTCTTCGAGCGCTTTCATAAAAGCACTATAATTCAGCGTTTTAACCGAGTCCATGGTCGTCACGCACGGCTCTTTGCAGCGCGCCCGGGGCGGGTGTGCGCTGACGATCGGCAACTTCGACGGCGTCCACCGCGGCCACCGTGCGCTCATACACCGGGTGACGGCCAAGGCGGCCGAGCTGGATTTGACCTCCTGTGTGCTCACTTTCGAGCCTCATCCGCGGGAATTCCTCACCCCCGGTGCTGCGCCGGCGAGGCTCACCCGCCTGCGCGACAAGCTAGAGCTGCTCGCCGCTGCAGGGGTGCAGAGGGTGCATGTAGCCCGCTTCGACGCGCGCTTTGCGGCCCTATCGGTTCAGCGCTTCATCGAGGAGATTTTGATGAAGGCGCTCGGCACGCGTTGGCTGCTGGTCGGCCGCGACTTCCGCTTTGGAGAGCATCGCGCCGGCGATTTCGCCGCGCTCGAGGCTGCGGCGACCGTGCATGGATTCGAGCTCGACTCCATGCCGGACGTGCTGCTAAACGGTGTGCGGGTCTCGAGTTCCGCGGTGCGCGCTTCGCTCAAGGCGGGGGACTTGCGCGGCGCCGAGCGCCTGCTCGGCCATTCCTATACGATCAGCGGCCGCGTTACGCACGGGGCGAAGCTCGGGCGCGCGCTCGGTTTCCCGACCGCGAACATCGTGCTGCGGCACGCGCCGCCGCTGTCGGGCGTCTTCGTGGTGGAGGTGGACGGGGTGGGGCGTGGCGTGGCGAGCGTAGGCAAGCGACCTACCGTCAACCCGGTTCCCGTACCGTTGCTGGAGGTGCACCTCTTCGATCAGGACCGCGATTTTTACGGCCGGCGGCTTCGCGTGCGCTTTCTGGAGAAGCTGCGCGACGAGGAGAAGTACGAGGGTCTCGAGGCCCTGAAACAGGCAATCGCGCGCGACGCGCTGCAAGCCCGCGAATATTTCGAACACCATGGCTGACTACAAAGACACGCTCAACCTGCCCGAAACGCCTTTCCCGATGCGCGGCGACCTTGCCAAGCGCGAGCCGCAGTGGGTCAAGCAATGGCAGGAAAAAGGTGTCTACCGGCGCCTGCGCTCGATAGCGAAGGGGCGCCCGCGCTTCGTGCTGCACGACGGCCCGCCTTACGCCAACGGCGACATCCATATCGGCACGGCGGTCAACAAGATCCTCAAGGACATCATCGTAAAGTCGCGCACGCTGGCCGGTTTCGATGCGCCGTACGTGCCCGGCTGGGACTGCCACGGCATGCCGATCGAGGTGCAGATCGAGAAGAAATTCGGCAAGAACCTCCCCGCCGCCGAGACCCAGCGACTGTGCCGCGCCTTCGCCACCGAGCAGATTGCACGCCAGAAGCAGGATTTCGAGCGGTTGGGAGTGCTGGGCGATTGGGACAATCCCTACCTCACGATGGCTTTCGGCAACGAGGCGGACGAGATCCGGGTTCTCGGCAAGCTGCTCGAGAAAGGCTACGTGTACCGCGGCCTGAAGCCGGTGAACTGGTGCTTCGATTGCGGCTCGGCGCTTGCCGAGGCGGAAGTCGAGTATGAGGACCGGAAGGACCCGGCGGTCGACGTGGGCTTCGCCTTCGAGGAGCCGGGAAAGCTGGCCGAGGCGTTCAACACTCCGATCGAGAAGCCGGGCTTCGCGGTGATCTGGACCACGACGCCGTGGACCCTGCCGGGAAACCAGGCGCTCAACGTGCATCCCGAGGTGGTGTACGACCTCGTCGACACGCAAAAAGGTCTGCTCATCCTGGCCTCCGAGCTGAAGGAGGCGTGTCTCAAGCGCTTCCAGCTGGCCGGGAAGACGCTGGCATCGTGCAAAGGCCGCGCGCTCGAGCGCATCCGCTTCAGGCACCCGTTCTACGAGCGAAGCGCGCCGGTCTACCTGGGCGATTACGTGACCCTGGACGCCGGCACGGGCATCGTCCATTCAGCGCCTGCTTACGGAGTCGAGGACTTCGAGTCCTGCCGGCGCTACGGCATGAAGGACGACGAGATCCTCACCCCCGTGATGGGCGACGGGCGGTTCGCCGAGTCGCTGCCGCTTTTCGGCGGCATGATCATCTGGGATGCGAATGCGCGCATCGTGAAGCTGCTGCAGGAGCGGGGCGTGCTTTTCTCCAAGGAAGAGCACACGCACAGCTACATGCACTGCTGGCGCCACAAGACGCCGGTCATACTTCGCGCCACTACGCAGTGGTTCGCGTCGATGGACAAACCCGTCGCCGGGGAGGCTTTACGAGCCACGGCGCTGCGCGGCATCGACAACACCGAGTTTTTCCCAGCCTGGGGACAGGCACGCTTGCGCGGCATGATCGCCAACCGGCCGGACTGGACGCTTTCCCGGCAGCGGCAATGGGGCGTGCCGATGCCGTTCTTCCTGCATCGCGGGACTGGGCAACTGCATCCGCGCACACCTGGGCTGCTCGAGCAAGTCGCGCAGCAGGTGGAAAAAGCCGGCATCGAGGCGTGGCAGTCGATCACGCCGGGATCGCTTCTGGGCGCGGAGGCGCAGAACTACGAGAAAAGCCGCGACACGCTGGACGTCTGGTTCGACTCTGGATCGACGCATTTCACCGTGCTGCGAGGCTCGCACAAGCAGGAAACCGGCTTCCCGGCGGACCTGTACCTCGAAGGCTCGGACCAGCATCGCGGCTGGTTCCACTCTTCGCTGCTGGTGTCCTGCATGCTGGACGGCGTGCCGCCCTATAAGGCGCTGCTCACGCACGGCTTCGTCGTGGACGGCGAAGGGCGCAAGATGTCCAAATCGAAAGGCAACGTCATCGCACCGCAGCAGGTGTCGAGCACGCTGGGGGCGGAGATCCTGCGGCTATGGGTGGCCTCGACCGATTATTCGGGCGAGCTCTTCATCTCCAACGAGATCCTGAAGCGCGTGGTGGAGGGCTATCGCCGCGTGCGGAACACCTTGCGCTTCCTTCTCGCCAACACGTCGGATTTCGATCCCGCCAAGCACGCCGTGCGGGTCGAGGAGATGCTCGAGGTGGACCGCTACGCCCTTGCGATGACCGCGCGCCTGCAGGAGGGCGTTGCGGCCGACTATGCCCGCTACCAGTTCCATCTCGTGGCGCAGAAGCTGCAAAGCTTCTGCTCCGAAGACCTCGGGGCTTTCTTCGTCGACATACTCAAGGACAGGCTTTACACCTGCAAGGCCGACTCGAAGCCCCGGCGCTCCGCGCAAACGGCCCTCTACCACATCACGCACTGCCTGGTGCGCCTGATGGCGCCCATTCTGTCTTTCACCGCGGAGGAGCTCTGGGACGTGTTCAGTGGCCAGAAAGACGACAGCGTCTTCTTCCATACCTGGCACGAGCTGCCTCTCCCGGCCGATGCAGAGACGCTGCTTTCAAAATGGCAGAGGCTGCGCGAGTTGCGCGACCCGGTACGCAAGAGCATCGAGGCGCTGCGCGGCGAAGGCAAGGTCGGCTCTTCGCTGCAAGCCGAGGTGGACTTACAAATGCCAGGGGATGACTACGCCAACCTCGCGAGCCTGGGCACCGAGCTCAAGTACCTGCTCATCACCTCGGCTGCGCGGGCTAGCGAAGGACCTTTGGAGGTAAAAGTGAAACCCAGCTCCCATCCGAAATGCGAGCGCTGCTGGCACTACTTGCCGGACGTGAGCAGCGAAGGCCTGTGCGGGCGGTGCCAGACCAACCTGCACGGCCCCGGCGAGGCGCGCTCGTATGTCTAAGGCTTGGCCCTGGTTCGCGGTCTCGGCGGTCATCATCCTGGCCGACCAGGCGACGAAGGCCATCGTGCTCGGGCGATTGGCGCCGGGGGAGCGGCTGGAGGTGACCGGATTCTTCAACCTGGTGCTGGCGTTCAACAAGGGCGCCGCGTTCAGCTTCCTGGCCGGCGCGGGCGGCTGGCAGACGCCGCTGCTGGCGGCGTTCGCGGTGGTGGCGTCGATCGTCGTGTCGGTGCTCCTCGTGCGCTCCGCCGGTCGCACGCTGTTCTGCGCGGGCCTCGCGCTCATTCTCGGCGGCGCGCTCGGCAATCTCATCGATCGCCTGCGCTTCACCCATGTAGTGGACTTCCTCGATTTTCATGCCGGCGGCTGGCACTGGCCCGCATTCAACGTCGCCGACTCGGCAATCACGGTCGGTGCGGCCCTGCTCATCGTGGACGGCTTCAGGGGCCATCGATGAGCGACAATCGCGCCATGGAAGTCATGCTCGCCAACCCGCGCGGCTTCTGCGCCGGCGTCGAGCGCGCCATTGCCATCGTGGAGCGCGCTCTCGAGCAGTTCGGTGCGCCGATCTACGTGCGCCACGAGATAGTCCACAACAAGTACGTGGTTGATGATCTGCGCGCCAAGGGGGCCGTGTTCGTCGAGGAGCTCGATGAAGTGCCGGCCGGCAGCACGGTGATATTCAGCGCCCATGGCGTCGCCAAACACGTTCGCGGCGAGGCGGAGCGCCGTGGCCTCAAGATATTCGACGCCACGTGTCCCCTGGTCACCAAGGTGCACGTGGAGGTGGCCAAGATGCTCCACGAAGGCTACGAGATCGTGATGATCGGCCACCGCGGCCACCCGGAGGCGGAGGGCACGATGGGCCAGGCGGCGGCCGGCATGCACCTGGTGGAGACGGTCGAAGACGTGGCGGGGCTGCGGCCTACGAACGGCAGGCTCGCCTATGTCACGCAGACGACGCTATCGGTGGATGATGCAGCGGCGGTCATCGACGCCCTCAAGGCCCGCTTCCCCGGTATCCGCGGTCCCAAGCGCGACGACATCTGCTATGCCACGCAAAACCGGCAGGATGCCGTCAAGTTCATGGCGCCGCAGTGCGAAGTCGTGATTGTGGTCGGCTCCCCGAACAGCTCCAACTCGAATCGCCTGCGCGAAGTAGCGGAGCATATGGGGGCCCAAGCTTACATGGTGGACCGCGCAGACGACCTGCGTCCGGAATGGATCGCCGGCAAGCGACACATCGGCGTTACCGCGGGCGCTTCCGCGCCGGAAGTTCTCGTGAACGAGCTGATCGACCGGCTAAAGGCGCTCGGCGCGCAAAGCGTGCGACCCCTGGAGGGCATCGAGGAAAGCGTGGTGTTCACGCTGCCCCGCGGACTCGCGCGCTGATGCGCCTGTGCATCCTGCCGTTGGCGATGCTCCTGATGACCGGCATGTCGCTCGCTGCCGGCGATGCCGCAGTCGTGGAGTTGACCAAGCAGGCGCGCGAGGGGAGCGAGCGCGCGCTGCAGTCGCTACAGGAGCTCGCCGCAAAGGACGACGTCCTCGCCCTGCATCATCTGGGGATGCTGCATCTTTCCGGCACGGCGGTGCCGCAAAGCGACAAGCGCGCCGCCGAGCTGTTCCGGCGGGCGGCCGAAAAAGGCCATGCGCCTTCCGCTCACAACCTGGCGGTCATCCTGGAGCGCGCCCCGGACGAGCTGCGTGACCCGCCCGCCGCGGTGCGCTGGTATCGCCGCGCCGCCGAGCAGGGCTATGCCCGCTCACAGGCAAACCTGGGCTACCTCCTCTCGGAAGGCATTGGCACCGAGCGCGATTTCTCAGAAGCGCGGAAATGGCTCGAAAAGGCCGCAGAGAAGGGCCAGCGGCGCGGACAGTACCTGCTCGGCATGCTCTACCTTGAAGGCCGCGGCGTGGAGCGCGACGAAGCAAAGGCAGTGGCGCTGATCCGTAGCGCGGCCGAGCGCAATGAGCGCGAAGCCCAACTCCGGCTCGCCCTGGTGCTGCAAACTGGCCGAGGGGTAGAGAAGAACGAAGAACAGGCGCTCGAATGGCTGCGCAAGTCGGCGCAGCAGCGCTTGCCGGAGGCGCAATATCTCCTGGCGGTGGTCCATGCGCAGGGCCTTCACGGAGTACGGCGGGACGCCAAGGTCGCCGCCGATTGGTTCAGGCGCAGTGCCCGACAGGGCTATGCGCCCGCCCAATACGCCCTGGGTCAGGCTTACCAATTCGGATACGGCGTGCCGAAGGACCCGGAGCAGGCGCTCGGCTGGATTGCAGAAGCAGAAAAGAACGGCCACCCCGAAGCCATCGAAGCGATGAAGCATTTCCACGAGCAGCGTAGCCGCGCCGCAGAGTGACGTGAACTATTGAGCGGTGCGCAACGGCGCGTCGTAGCGCACTTCGAGAACCACCTGCGCCTTGACTGGGCGGCCGTGTTTCATGGCCGGCGTGAAGCGGGCCATGAAAC
>Ga0247825_10000024_pt1 | contig 87435 bp, 73 predicted proteins | sample 13C_Vanillin_Day_FD_194413 | JGI IMG/M metagenome (GOLD analysis project Ga0247825, IMG submission 194413) | Soil microbial communities from agricultural site in Penn Yan, New York, United States - 13C_Vanillin_Day48 | ecosystem: Environmental > Terrestrial > Soil > Agricultural land | place...
ACGGTTCGCCTCGTTCTTCCCCCGGCCTTCCCTCTTTACTGCTTCAAGCGTTGCGTCCATAAAAACCTACCTACCGTTCACCCTTCCGCGTTCTCACTTCTCAGTTCGTGTTCAGGTTCGGTTCCGAGTTCGATCGTTCCGGGTTCGGGGTTCGTGTTCGAGCCGCCGCGAACGGCGAACCTGAAGCCTCGAACCCCAGAACCGAACCTGAACACGAACCGGGAACAGAGAACCCGGAAGTGTGAACTACACAAACAACGACGATACCGACGTTTCCTCGTGGATGTTCCGGATTGCCTGCCCGAGCAGCCTCGCCACCGAGAGCACGACAACCTTCTTGCACTGCTGGGCGTCTCCGCGCAGCGGGATCGAGTTGGTGACGATCATCTGGTCGAGCGGCGACTTCTCGATGCGCTCGATCGCCGGTCCCGACAGCACCCCGTGCACCGCGCACGCCAGCACGCGTTTCGCCCCGGCCTCCTTCAGCGCGCTGGCCGCCTTCTGGATCGTGCCCGCCGTGTCGATGATGTCGTCCTGCAGGATGCACGTGCGGCCGTTCACGTCGCCGATGACATTCATCACTTCCGCGGTCCCGTCCTCGGTGCGCCGCTTGTCGACAATGGCCAGCTCGGCGTCGAGACGCTTCGCATACGCGCGGGCGCGTTCCGCACCGCCCGCGTCGGGCGACACAATCGTCAGGTTCTCCGCCTGCAGCCGCGCGCAGTACTCGATGATGACCGGCGCCGCAAACAGGTGATCGACCGGAATGTCGAAGAAGCCCTGAATCTGCGCCTTGTGCAGGTCCATCGTCAGCACACGGTTCGTGCCGGCCGCGCTCAGCAGGTTGGCCACCAGCTTCGCGGAAATCGGCACGCGCGGCTTGTCCTTCCGATCCTGGCGTGCGTAGCCGTAGTACGGAATGACCGCCGTAATCCTCGCCGCGGACGAACGCCGGAAGGCGTCGATCATGACCAGCATCTCCATCAGGTGCTGGTCCACCGGCGTCGACGTCGGCTGCACGATGAAGACGTCGGCGCCGCGGATGTTCTCGTCGATCTGAAACGAGACCTCGCTGTCCGGAAACCGGCGGAGACGCGCCTGGCCAAGCGGAATCCCGAGGAAGTCGGCGATGTCCTTCGTCAGCTGCGGATGCGCGCTGCCCGAGAAGATTTTCAAATCGCCAAATCCCGTTGCCATCAGTCCTGCACCGCTGAGCGGCGGTCGTTTCATGCCTCTGTCAGCCTCGCTCCGCCTTCGCCGCTACGCGGCTTCGGCGGGACAGGCCTTCTCGGCGCCTGCCTAGCCGAAGTTCGTCTCCGTGTGGCGCCCCATCCACCACACTTCGGCGGAACGAAGGCTGGTTGGGGCGGAAGGATTCGAACCTTCGAATACGGGATCCAAAGACCCGCGCCTTACCACTTGGCCACGCCCCAGTTCGTCTTGGATCTGCTAGGAAATCGCCCGCCCGTGGTCGCGGAATCTCCTAGTTTAGTCGAGGTTTCCGCCGATCGGCAAATTCAGGGCGCCCGTTCGGGGCGGTCGTACAGGCAGGCTACAGGGAATCAGCCCAGCGAAGCGCGTCATCGACGTCCCGAACGTCTCGAAGCAGACGGTTCTCGGCGATCCGGCGCCTCAACCGGCCGATGGCCCTGGCAAACGGAACGATCGAGGAGTAATGCCCGATGGCCGTGTGTGAGCTCAGCAAGGCCAGGGTTTGGGCGGCCTCGCTCTCGAGGCCGACAGCCGCCCTCTGCTCGTCCCCCTCGCACCGGAAGACACACAGGACGTTGCCCGCATCAGGGGAATACATGGTGTCGATGCAGCGGAGGCCGGCCGCTTCTCCGATCGCCGCCAGCGTCGATCCGGTGAAGTGATGCAGGTGGGAGAAGTGATACTGGTGCGAGGGCGCCTGGACGCGCGCCGCGATGTTCGGCACCTCGACGACGAGATGGCCTCCCGGCGCTATCCAGCTGCGAATCACCGACAGCAGCCCGCGCGGGTCCGGCACGTGCTCCAGGGCATGAAACATCGTGACCAGATCCTGCGAAGCGGCCTGCACGGCAGCGGCTTCGACGTCGGCTGTCTGGATCGGCACCCGCAGCACGTCTCGAGCAAACCCGGAGAACTCGATCCCTGGCTCGATCCCGGAGGCGTCCACTCCATCGCGACGCATGAGGTAGACGAGTTCGCCAGCTCCGCAGCCGACATCGAGCATTCGCGGCCGCTCACCGGCTCCGCTGGAGGATGCCTGGCCCAGCAGATGACGCAGCAGCGTGCGGCGTTCGGCCGCACCGAGAAAACCGCGTACGATCTTCCGGAGCGGCGGCGAGCCGTGACCCTTGTAGTCGGCGCGGTACGAAGTCTCGTAGTACGCGTTCATCGCCGCTGCCGACGGACGCGGGTTCGTCCAGACGAGGCCACAGACCCTGCAGAGAACGGTGCGAAGCGGGCGGCCGTCTCGGTCACGCGTGCCGACGACGACCTCGTCGCGTGCGCCGCACAGATTGCACGCGGTCTCTTCGGTTGCCGCGGGCCTTACAACGCGGGACATCTGTTGGTGATGACGAGCACCTCGGGCGGCGCAGCCCGTTGAATGAGCGTCCGCAGCTTGATGTCGGCGGTGGCGTGGCGCGCCACGACGCAGGTCTCCACGCCGAGCATGCCCTTGACTTCCTCGTAGCGATCGGCGGAGAGCACGGCAAAAACGCGTCGATCCGAGCGGACCAGTTGCGCGAGGGATTCACCGTCGAACGCCATCTCGATGTGCCGTCGCAGGTAGAACACCATGCTGGGCATCGCCATATCCAGATGCGCAACGACGTCGTCGGGCTGTGCCCGGCTCGCGATCACCTCGGCCAGCGCGCGGGCCGGCTTGTAGCGCTCGAACGCAGGAAGAGCGCGGACGGCGAGGATCCAGTTGAAGGCAATCAGCACGACCAGTACGGTGACCATGGCCAGGTGGTAGCGCCTCCACCATGGCGCCAGGGCCACGATGAAGCCGCCGGCAATCGCGATCAACGCAGATGAGTAGGCGCCCTCGATAGCGTACGGCGTGCCTTCTCCGCCGAACGCAAACATGACGGCTCCGCCCAGCAGGATCAACGCAACGCCTATCGCCGTGAGCGTCCCGGCGAGCCAGCGATTAAACCCTCCCCGAACGGCGCGTGCGAGCCAATCAGCCCCCAACGCCGCTATCGCGGTCACGATTGGAAAGACGTACAGGTCCTGCTTCGTCTGCGAGAACGAGAAGAACACGACCGGGACCGCGATCCACAGCAGCAGTAGCGTGCGGAGGCGCCGGTCGGCCGATCGTTCGCCATCGCGCGAGTCACGCCACCACGCCGCGACGACAGCAGGCAGGCAGAACGACCATGGCAACGCGTCGTGGAAAACGACCGGGAGATAGAAGAAGGGCCCGCGTGACTGCGTGCCGATGGTCTCCGTGAAGCGCCCGACATTCTCGCCGATGAAGAACTCGTGGATGTGCGTCCAGCCGTTCTGCATGTAGAGGGCGATGTACCACGGCGCCACGATGGCCAGCGCGATGAGGATGCCGGTGGGAATCATCATCTCCCGCACGCGCGGCAGCTCGCGGTGGACCGCGAGATAGACGGCAAAGACCAGCGCCGGAATCACTGCCGCCACAGGACCCTTCGTCAGCACGCCGACACCGACGGCCACATACATCAACGCGAGAAACAGGCGGCGCCGCTCCGGATACCGCTCGGCGAGCACGAAGAACAGGAGTGTCAGCGTCATCATCGCCGTCACGGCCATGTCGACCATGATCCGGCGGCTGAACATGAAGAAGCGGGGACCGGCCGCCAGTCCGAGGGCGGCGAGGAGCGGCGCCAGCGGCTGCGTCGACACCGCACGCGCGATGAACCAGGCGGCGATGATCATCACCATCGCCATCGCCGCAATCGCCAGGCGCTGGACGGCGACAGACACACCGAACAAGTGATACATGCCGGCGACGATCCAGTAGCTGAGGACCGGCTTGTTGAACCGCGGTTCGTAGTTGAATGTGGGGTTGATGTAATTGCCGCTCTCGATCATCTCGCGCGGCGTCTCGACGTAATACGCCTCGTTCGCGTCCCAGATGGAGGCGGCGCCCAGGCTGACGAAGAACGGGATCACGGCCGCCGCCAGCAGCACCAGCAACAGCGGCTTCACGCGCGCGACGGTCACGCCGCTGACCGCCGGAGCGCCGCTCGACTGCGCCGGGCGTATTCGCCGCGATCGAGCGACTCGGTCAGCAACACCCGCCACCCGGAGCCCGAGAGACGTTCGACTGCCGAGAGCGCGTCGGCGCGCTTCTGGAACAGGCCGAAGACCGCGGAGCCGCTGCCCGACATGGCTGCCGCCAGTGCGCCCACCCGCCTGAGGGCCGTTCGCATCTGGTCGATTTCCGGGTGGTGCCTCGCGATCGGAGCCTCGAGGTCATTGATCATCTGGGCGGCGCGGGACGGCCACGGACCCGGCACATACTGCGGGTCCCGTGCGCTGCCACCGCGCGAGAGATCGCGCTCCTCGTCGTACCAGCTGTACGCATCCGCGGTCGAGACACCGAACCCCGGCACGAGCAGCACCACCCAGTGGCGGGCGAGGTCGGCGAGCGGATAGACCTCGTCGCCGCGTCCCAGGCCGAGCGCAGTGCCACCCGACAGGAAGAACGGCACGTCCGCTCCGAGCGTCGCCGCGACGTCCGTCAACTGTGCGGGCCGCACGGGCACTTTCCAGAGTCGCGCCAGAGCGATGAGCGTCGCCGCGGCGTCGGCACTGCCACCACCCAGGCCGGCCTGCAGCGGAATGTTCTTCGTCAGCCGGATCGTGACGTCGCGGACGCGGGCAGGGCGCCGCAGCGACTGCCAGATCGCCTGTGCCGCGCGCCAGACGAGGTTCGACTCGTCGAGCGGGACGCCCGCAGTTTCGCACTCGATGGCAAACGGACCCTCTCGCGGCACGCATTCGACGATGTCGTGAAGCGCGAGGCTCTGGAAGACCGTCCGCAGCTCGTGATAGCCGTCCGGCCGAGTGCCAAGCACGCGCAGATCGAGATTGATTTTTGCGTGGGCGCGGACGGTCACGGACTGCATCGATGATCTCAATGATCGATGAACGGATGATTTGATGTGAGATTGACCCATTAAATCATTCGATCATCGTTCATCGATCATCGATTCAGCGGCGAATCCGGATCTCGAACAGCGATGGCCACAGCTTCCCCGTCACGAACAGACGCGTCCGCTGGGCGTCCCAGGCGATCCCGTTCAGCACCGCGTCGCTCGACACCTTGTTGCGCGGCATCAGGCCGGCAAGATTGATCCACCCCGTGACGCGTCCGGTATCGGGAGCGATGATCGCGATGCGATCGGTCAGCCAGACGTTGGCATACACCTGGCCGTCAATGAACTCGAGCTCGTTCAGATCACGGACCGCCACGCCGCCGTCGGTGACCTCAACCCGCCTCGTCACGGCAAACGTCTGCGGGTCGAGAAACCGCAGCGTGGACGTGCCGTCGCTCATGATCAGCTGCTTGCCGTCCTGCGCAAGGCCCCATCCCTCGCCGGTGTAGCTGAACGTCTGCAGCCGCTTGAACGATGCGATGTCGTAGACGAAGCCGACGTTCGTATTCCAGGTGAGCTGCACGAGACGAGATCCCCAGTCCGTCAGCCCTTCGGCGAAATAGCGGGAGTCAACGCTGATCCGCTGGAGCACCTTGCCGCTCTCGAGCTCGACTTTCCGCAGCGACGACCGTCCGTTGAGCCCGGTGCTTTCGTAGAGGACGCCGTCCCTGAAGAGCAAACCCTGGGTGAAGGCTTCGCGGTCGTGGGGATAGACGTTGACGACGTCGTATCCGTAGACGGGTGCGGTCGCCCGACTCTGTGCGCCGATCGACACGGCGGCAGTCAATCCGGCCGCGGCAGTCATGCCAATAAAACCGATCTGCCTCATTGTCCCCGCAGCGGCCCCGCCCGCCGCAGATCGTCAATGGTGAACGGCGTCACGTCCTTCGGTGCGTTGACGACGAAGGCCGCCGGATCGACGCCAGTATTCGGCTCGACCTGGGACAAGGACGCCTTGATGTTGACCGGGAGCCCGGGACCCGTGGAGACCATCTGCACGGACTGCGGAAACGGTCCATTCCCTGCCGTGTAATCGAGCTGCCATCGATCGCGCCGCGCGGAGCGCAGGTGCCATGTCGATCCAGCCTGTTGGAGATACAGCGTCGCCACACGACGCGTCGAGCCTGGCGGCGATGTTGATTCGATTTCGATGGCGGCCCAACCTCCCGCGTGCAAAGTCCCGCCGATCGGTTTCGCGTCAGGGAGCACACAGCCAGTGAACACCGCCATCAGATCGGCGGGATCAAGGGATACGCCGGTCATGGCTTCAAGGATCGCCTCGGGCGGCGCGTTTCGGAGGATCTCCCTCGAACGCGTCATCAGCAGCGTCCCCACCCCGTCTTTGGCGGCAAAAATGAAGACCGGCGAACCGATCGGCGGCAAGCCTTCGAGGTGCATGGAGGACGGACGCTCGAAGCCGGCCAGCACCCGGCCGCCGATCTTTTCCTCGCCTGCGCGTCCCGAGAGCCCGATCTCCAGTTGCAAGTCACGGACGCCAGCACACGCGGACGACACCTGCGTGTGAATGGCCGCAAAGTCTGGAAGCGGCGTGCCGGGATCGGATGGAAGGGTGATTGCCGCTTTGGGAGCGCAGGAGGTCACAAGAACTCCCAACATCCAACACACGAAGAGCACGACGCGGTCGAAGGACACGAAAGATCGGTGGCCTTCGTGTCGGGAGTTGATCACACTAGCGTGGAAGCTTCCGCCTGGCGTCTTCGAGCTTGCGCTCGACCGCGGCTTTCTCGATGCCCTGGCCGTCGCCGGCCAGCGCTTTGTTCCAGGCGGCAATGGCTTCCTGCAAAGACCCGCGCCTGGCATAGACGTCGCCGAGGTGATCCTGGACCTCGGAGTTGGTGGGCAGCTTGTCAGCCGCCGCCATGAGGTACTTGACGGCCTCGTTCAGTTCGCCGCGCTTGAAATGCGCCCAGCCGAGGCTGTCCAGGTACTCCGGACGATCCGGGTCCACGGCAAGCGCGCGGCGCACGAGCGTTACGGCTTCGTCGAGCTGCTCACCGCGGTTGGCCAGCATATAGCCGAGGTGATTCAGGAGACGCGCGTTCGACGGGTCGCTCGCCAGCATCTGCCGGAGCACACGCTCCGCATCGGTGGTTCGCCCGGCGTCGGCATAGGCATCGGCGAGCATGAACTGCACGTTCTTGTTGTTCGGGAACGTCTTCGCCGCGGACTCGGTGATGGTGAGCGCCTCGCTCGTGCGGCCGGCGTCCGAGTACAGCGTGGCAAGCGTCAACTGGGTCTGCAGGTCTCTCGGGTTCGCCTTGGCCGACGCTTCGGCGAGTGCTATCGCGCCGTTGCGGTCGCCAGCCTCGAACAACGCCTGCGCCTGGAAATTCGTGAAATTCAGGTCGTCGGGATGCTGTTTCCTCGCCTCGCCGGCGAAGGCCGCGGCCTGCGTGAACTCCCTGGCTTTCATGAGCGCGAGAATCCGCTGAAGCTTCAGTTCCCGGTTGCTCGGCTGCTCCGCAAGGGCCACGGTGTATGCCGCCGCGGCCTCACGCATCTGCCCGTCCTGCTCGAGGTATCGCGCCAGATCGGCCGCCAGTTCCGGCACGAAGTCGATCACTTCGGAGAGCGTCGCGATCGCGCCCTTCAGATTGCCCGCAGAAACATGCGCGGCGGCCAGCAGGCGCCGGGCGGATTCATTGGCAGGACTCTGAGCGACGACCTTGCTGATGACCTGAACCGCCTTCTGCGGTTCGTTGTTGCGCAGATACATCCGGCCAAGCGTGTACTGCATCTGCAGGTCGATGCCGATGGTCCCGGCCACCGCTCGTTCGAGATGCGTGACCGCGTTCTTGATGTCGTCTGGCGACGCCGACGCTGCCCGCGCGTTGTCAACGGACGTCGCGTAGAGGTAACCCAGAATGCTGTTCGCCTCGACGTTCTTGGCATCGATGGCCAGCGCTTCCTTGGCGGCCTTCTCCGCTTCGACGCGTGCCACCGGACGCTTCCGGAAATGGAGAGCCGCAATCTCCGCCTTGATTTCCGCCGAAGCGGGATCCGCGTTCGCGGCACGCTGCAGCGAGGCCAGCGCTCCGTCGGCATCGCCCGCCGCCTCGAGGCGTCTGGCATGGAGAAATTCGTAATAGGGGTTCGCCTGATTCTGCTGCGCCATGGCGGCAGCAGGGCTCAGCCCAAGCAGAACGAGCACGAGCGCGGCGCAGCGTCTTCGCGAGAGCCGAATTGTCATATCAGGCATGGGGTAAACGATTTTACTTCAAGATGTTATAGTCCCTTTCGGACCCGGAGAAAACATGCCCGTCGACGCGGAACTGCTGGAAATTCTGGCCTGCCCGAACTGCAAGACGCCGGTAAAGCTTGTCCACGATGGCGCCGCCCTGAAGTGTGACCAATGCAAGCGGGTGTACCCCATCAAGGACGACATTCCGGTGATGCTGATTGACGAGGCCACTGTCGAACCCTGAGTTGCAGAGAATCCTGCTCGTCCGCCTTCGAGTTCTCGGGGACGTCGTCTTTACCACACCAATCATCCGCGCTCTCCGCCGCCGTTTTCCTGACGCCCATCTGTCCTATCTGGTCGAGCCAGGGGCTGCGCCCGTGGTGGCCGGCAATCCACACCTCGACGAGCTCATCGTCTGCCCGAAACACTCGGGTACGCGGAGGTTCATCGAGGACTTCAAGCTGGCGCGGCGGCTCCGCCGCAGCCGTTTCGACGTCGTCATCGATCTGCACGGTGGTCCGCGCGCAGCCTGGCTGGCGTGGTCGACAGCGGCCCCGATGCGTATCGGTTACACGATCGCGGGACGGACATGGATGTACACGCACGTTGTCAGGCGTGCACCGAACCTGACACCGCGCCACTCGGTGCTGAACCAGGCGGATCTGCTGGAGCCGCTGGGCATCACTGACATCGACGCAAGCCGTGACCCGCTCGAAATGGCTGATGATCCCGCTGCCCGCGGCCGCGTCGACGCACGCCTGGCGCAGCTCGGCATCACGAGCGAACATACGCTTGCGGTGATGCACGTCAGCGCCAGCAACCCCTTCAAGCGATGGCCAGCCGGATCGTTTGCCGAGACGGCAGCGGCCTTGGTTCGGAACCATCCCGGGCTGCATGTCGTGATGGTGTCCGGGCCGTCAGATCAGGACGCGGCGGCTGCGGCCGTCCGTGAGGCTCGCGCCGCGGCCGGCAGCGCGGGCGAGCGAATCTTCGAAGGGCATCACGACCTGGCTGAGTTGCGGGAACTCATCGCGCGGGCGGCGGTGTACATTGGTGGCGACAGCGGGCCGTTGCACGTGGCCGCGACAACCGACACCCCGATCGTAGAGCTCCTGGGACCAACGCTGCGAGAGCGTTCGTACCCGTGGCGAAGGCCGGAGGCGTTCAGCGAGATGATTGACGTCGGGGCGCTGCCGTGCCGGCCGTGTGACGAGCGGCGGTGCGTGCCGGGTGACTTCCGTTGTCTGACCGGAATTGGCGTGGAGCAGGTGGTGGCAGCGGCTGAACGCGCGTTAGAGACACGAGCATGACCACGACAACGATGACCGCGATTGCGCAGCCGGCCTTCCGGCTGGACCGCGCGGCCTTCTGGCTGCTGCTCGCCTTCGTCGCATCACTCCAGCTCTCGATTGCCGCAGCCGGCATTCTCCTGACAGCCGCGCTGCTGGCATGGGCAGCGGTCCTGGTGCGCGATCGCACGCGGCCGGATGCTCCGTCGTTCATGCTGCCGCTGGCAGTGTACGGAGCGGTCACGCTGGTCTCGGCCGCGTTCTCGTCCGATCCGTGGGCGAGCTTCGTAGACAGCAAACAGCTCGTCCTGCTGCTGATCGTGCCGATGGTCTACCAGGTTGCACGCGGCCGGCAGGCAACGCTCGTGCTCGACACCATCCTTGCGGTGGGCGCGGCCAGCGCAGCGGTCGGCATCGTGCAATACGGCGTGCTCCACTACGACAACCTCCGCCTGCGGCCGGACGGTGCGCTCACCCACTACATGACGTACTCGGGCACGCTGATGCTTGTGCTGTGCGCGGCGGTGGCGAGGCTCGTCTTCGGCAACAGGGATCGCATCTGGCCGGCGCTCATCATGCCCGCGCTGGTCGTGGCCCTGGCCGTCAGCCTCGGGCGCAACGCCTGGGTCGGCGCGTGCGTCGCGATCGGCCTGCTGCTCGCGCTCCGCGATTTTCGATTGACGGCGCTGCTGCCCGTGGCGGTCGCGCTTGTGCTCGCCCTGGCTCCCGACACGATCACCAGCCGTGTGATGTCGATGTTCGATCTGCAGGATCCATCGAACAGGGATCGTCTGGCGATGCTCGAAGCCGGCTCCGGCATGGTTCGCGATCATCCGCTCACCGGAGTCGGTCCGGCGATGATTCAGGGCGTCTATCCCCAATACCGTCCGGACTACGCGGTGCAGAAGGTCAATCCGCACCTGCACAACGTGCCGATGCAAATCGCCGCGGAGCGCGGGCTGCCGGCGCTCGCCGTCTGGGCGTGGTTCATCGCCACGCTGGGAACAGCGCTGGCCCGCCTGTTCCGCCGCTCTCAGGATCGGCTGCTGCCAGCCATGGCGATCGCCGCAACGGCGGCGATGCTCGCGGCCGGCCTCTTCGAGTACAACTTCGGTGATTCGGAATTCCTGATGCTGTTCCTCGTGCTGATCACACTTCCGTTCGCGGCCGTGAACGAATCACCCGCCGGCGCCGCTCGCGCGGCTTAGCCCGTCCCCTCGATGCTGCTGCCTCTCCTTGAACCCGATCGCGCGCGCCAGATTGCTGCCAGCTTCACGGGCGCGCGCGTCATGGTCGTCGGCGACGCCATGCTCGACAAGTTCGTCGTGGGCCGCGTGACGCGCATTTCGCCGGAGGCGCCTGTTCCTGTCGTGACGTTCGATCACGAGCTCCATCGGATTGGCGGATCGGCCAACGTGGCGAACAACATTGCGGCGCTGGGCGGGTCGGCAACGCTCGTCGCGGTCACCGGCACCGACGACGCCGCCGCGACGCTGACGGGGGCGTGCCGGGAAGCAGGCATCGCTCCTGCCATGGTCGGCGACGCGTCCCGGCCAACCACCACCAAGGTCCGCATCGTCACCGAGCGTAATCAGCAGGTGGCGCGGATCGATTACGAAGCAGACACGGAAATCAAAGACGAGATCGAGCAGCGGCTGATCGCTGAAATCCAGAAGCACGCGCCGGAAGCGTCGGCGATCGTCATTTCCGACTATCTGAAGGGGTGCATCACGCGCGGGGTCATGCAGGCGGTTGTCGCGACGGCCGCCGAGCGAGGGACGCCAGTGCTCGTCGATCCGAAGATTCCCCATGTGGACTACTACGCGGGCGCCACGATCGTCACCCCGAACCATCACGAGGCCGAGATCGCCGCGAACATGCGCGTGCGGAGCGAAGATGAAGCGCGCGGCGCGGCCCGGCTGTTTCGCGAACGGGCGAAGTGCCAGAGCGTGCTGATCACGCGCGGCGATCAGGGCATGTGGCTGTTGACGGACGGGATCGAGGGAAATCTTCCGGCGAGCGCACGCGAAGTCGCTGACGTGACCGGAGCCGGTGACACCGTGATTGCGACGCTCGCTCTTTCGCTGGCGGCGGGAGCGACGCTCACGGAGGCCGCCCGTCTCGCCAACGAAGCGGCAGGAATCGTGGTCGCCAGGTTCGGACCGGCGACCGTTCGCGCCGCGGAACTCCTCAAGGCTCTCGAGAGTACGTAGGGCACCCCTTCAGGGGTGCCGCGCGACTTACCCGCTACGGGCAGGGCGGCAGACCAGCGCCGCGACGCCCACCGCCTTCACGCGCACCGCCCTCTCGTGGGCCTCGTCCACCCTCGCGCGGACCCCGGCCACCCTCGCCCCTGCCTCTCTCAACAGGGCCTCGGCCGCCTGCGCGCGGGCCCCTGCCCCCATCACGGCCTCGTTCCCCACGGCCAGCCTCACCGGGGCCGCGTCCGCCACCTTCTCCACGGCGTCCCTCGCCGGCACCACGGCGTCCGGGTCCGGGTTCGCCGGGCACTCTCACCTGACACGGGTATGGCGGGTTCGGCTGCGGAGCCGGAGGGGATTCCTGCCCCAGCGTCCTTATTGGCGCCAGCACCGCGCCACCGACAGCGAGGATCCCGAGGAAGAATCCGCGACGGTTCATAGAGCCTCCATCCTTCGACGCGCTCGCCGGGAATGTACCCGAAAACGACTCAGTGTCGGAAATGCCGCCTGCCGGTGAACACCATCGCCAGCCCGTGTTCGTCGGCAGCGGCAATCACTTCCTCATCGCGCACCGACCCACCTGGTTGCACCACGGCGGTCGCGCCCGCTTCCGCGACGGCGTCGAGGCCGTCACGGAACGGAAAGAACGCGTCAGACGCAGCGACTGAGCCCTTCAGCAGATCCGCCGACAGTCCGGCTTTCATGCGCGCCAGGCGTACGGCGTCCACGCGGCTCATCTGGCCGGCGCCGATGGCCAACGTCCGGTCCGAGCCTGTGAAGATCACCGCATTCGATTTCACGTGCGCGCAGATGCGCCAGGCAAACCGCAACGCGTGCCACTCCGCCGCGGTCGGCTGACGCTTCGTCACGACCTTGATCTGACTGTCCGGCCAGCCAAGCGCCGCCTCGGTCACGCGGTCCCGGCTCTGCTCGACCACGGCTCCGACCAGCGATCGGATGTCGCGATCGTTGGCAGGAATCCGCTCGAAGTCGACGGTGACCACGCGCAGGTTCGGCTTGGCCGCGAGGACGGAGCGCGCCGCCTCGTCGACGCCAGGGGCAATCACCGCCTCGATGAACGTCGAGACGAGCGCCCGCGCCGTCGCGGCGTCGATTGGCCGATTGAGCCCGATGATCCCGCCGAAGGCGGCCAGGGCGTCGACGTCGCGCGCGCGTACATAGGCTTCGGCGGCGGTCTCGCCGGTTGCCACGCCGCACGGGTTCGTATGCTTGATCACGGCGGCGACCGGCTCGGTGAAATCGAGCACGATCCGAAGCGCCGCGTCGAGATCGAGCAGGTTGTTGTACGACAGCTCCTTGCCTTGCAGCACGGTGGCATCGCCGAACCCGTAGCGCGGGTATTCCGTGTACAGCGTGGCGCTCTGATGCGGGTTCTCTCCGTACCGGAGATCCTGCACCTTGAGCAGCGTGCGCATCCGGAACGCCGGCGAGCCGGCAGGCTGACGCGCGAATCCTGCGTCACCCGGAGTCACCTCGGCGAGCGTGGCGGCGATGGCGGCGTCGTAGAACGACGTGTGCACGAAGGCGCGTCGCGCCAGCGCGAAGCGGAAGCCCGGCGACGGACCGCCCTGGAGATCGAGCTGCTCGAGGACGAAGGGGTAGTCGTCCGGCGAGACCACGACGAGCACGTCCTGGAAGTTCTTCGCGGCTCCCCGCACGAGGCTCGGGCCCCCGATGTCGATCTCCTCGATCAGCGCCTCGAAGGGCGTCGAGCTGTTGGCCGCCGCCTTCTCGAACGGATACAGGTTCACGGCCACCAGATCGATCATCGTGATGCCGTGCCGCGCCGCCGCCTCACGATCGGCGGCCACCGAACGCCTGGCGAGGATGCCGCCATGGACCATCGGATGCAGCGTCTTGACACGGCCGTCCATCATTTCCGGAAAGCCGGTCACCTCGCTGATCGGCACCACGCGCAGGCCGCCGTCCTCCAGCGCGCGGGCCGTGCCGCCGGTGGAGACGAGCTCGAAACCACGCGCGGCGAGGCCGCGGGCGAAGTCGAGCAACCCGCTCTTGTCAGACACGCTTAACAGGGCTCTAGGCATCGCTAATCAGTTGACTCTCCGGACGAGGCACGCGTAGGATAGGCGTGCGTTGAGGGGCGTTCCCACAGCGTTGCAGTCGAGGCCGCGCAAGCACTCGCGGTCTTTTTTTGTGCCCGAAAGCTCATCAGCGGCCCACCGCCGAGCCTCGGGGAACCGGCACACGGAAGACAGGGAAGAAGAACGATGCGCATTACAGGCAAGGTCAAGTGGTTCAACAACGCCAAGGGCTATGGGTTCATTGAGCGCGAGGGCGGCAGCGACGTGTTCGTGCACTACTCCGCGATCAGTGGCAACGGCTTCCGGTCTCTGGAAGAGGGTCAGGCGGTCGAGTTCGAGATCGTCGATGGTCCAAAGGGCCCGCAGGCAGGGAACGTCAGCAAAGCCTAGAACCACGAACAACGACCTGGCCCGGCGCCGACAGTACTCCGTCGCCGGGCCGTTTTTCTGTACTGGCTACCGGACACCCTTCAGCGCCCGCGCCGTAAAGTTTACCTTCCCGTCCTTCATCGCCACACGGAACGCCACTTCGGGACTGCCCTTCTCCTTCAGCCCCGCAACCTGCGTCTTGATCAGATCCGCAAACTTGTGGAACGGCACCGGCTCCTCGCCGGACTGACGACGCGCCTCGGCAATGCTCTCGTAGAGATCGTGCAGCTTGTCCATCTGCTTCAGCGGATCGGAGAAGGTCGTCACGTGCAGGATCTTATCCTCGGGACGCTGCGGCTTCGCCGGCTCGGCCCGCTGCGGCTGCGCAAACGGCCCCGGGCGCCCTTCTTCACGTGCGCGCAGGCCGCGTTCCCACAGATCCGCGAACGTCTGGAATCGCGACTGCAGAGTGGAAAAGCGAAACCGATCACCGGTGTTGCTGATGTGCGAGCGATCGAGGCGCTTGACCATGGCGTCGACACGGCCCCGTGTTTCCCACGGTGGACGCGGCAGCCGGCCGGCGAAGAACATGTTGTACTCCGCCTCCAGCCGCTTCAACTCTCCCTCGAGCATCGTCAGTTCACGAGCGAGGTCGACGCGCTCATCCGGCACAGAGGGATTTTATCGTGTCGGACTAGGATCGCGACGCTCGAGGACGACAATCAGAATCCCGTCTTGACCGTACCCCTGGCGCGCGCGACCTCGAGCAGCGTCGGGTAGAACTGCACGAATGTGCGTTCGACCGCCGTATTCTTCGTGTGGCACTCGACGCACGCGGTAACGTCCTGCCCGGCCAGCGGCGCAACGCTGTCGGCCAGCGGCGCGGCGCCCGCCGGCGCCGCCGCCTGGGGCTTCAGCCGGAAGTTGTAGAAGGCCCACCCGTCCGGGAAACGCGCGTCCTTCACTTCCGCCTCGAGCCCAACGAGCCGTGTCTGATACCGGCCGGTGGTGTTGGGCGGCGCTTCGGTGGCGGACGCACGAAACTCGAGCACGAACACCGATTTGTCGGGCCAGCGGCCTGTGTTCATGAAGCCGCGATACCCGGCGGGATTGACGAAGACGTTCGTGAACGTCGTGTTGCTGTTCGCTCCCTGGTCGTAGGTCAGCCCGATCCCGGAGCCGATGAACACCCACTCGCGGTAGTTGGCCGGGCGCACGAGATGGTCCTGGTTGACGTACTGCGGACCGTCCACCGGCGCCTGCTGCGCGCTCAGCGCAACCGTCGCCACGAACCCCGAACCCAGAACTGCGAACAGGGAACCGAACGAGAACACGAACCGGGAAGCGAGCACCCGGAAGGGCGAACGATTGTTCTTCATTGGCTGATGACTCCAAGCGCCACGAGCAACGGGATGACGACCGCCACGATCGCCTCACCGGCAATGAGGCCCGACGCCAGCGGCACCATGTAGGCCTCGTTCGAGGCGCGGTTCACGCGCCGCCAGATCGTATCCACGACGCTGCCGAGGAACATCACGATGATCACGGACGCTGGAACGAGCATCCCGATCGCAGTGCCCGTCGGCGACGGCACCCATTTGATCTTCCGTTCCTCGAGCAGGGTGAACAGGATGCCGAGCGCCACGCCGACGAACAGCGCAGGCACGGCGCCGGCCGGCAGCGCGTCGAAGCCCTGAGACAGGATTTCGGCAAAGCCTGCCAGGCGCCGTGAGATCGGCGACGACAGCCCGGCGTTGTCGCCGACGATGCCATAGGTCTCGCGGAGCAGCGGGTACATCCAGGCGACGGCCGCGGCGCCGACCGGCGTGCCGAGCAGCTGCATGATGGTCATGCTCTTCGGAGACGACCCGATCATGTAGCCCGCCTTGTAGTCCTGCATCAGCGCTTCGGATTCGACCGCGATGGTCCCCGTCGTGCCGCTCGAGACCATGTTGACCGTCAGATTGCCGGGGGCGATCGCGCCGAAGATGACCTGCATCATGTTCGTCATCTGGCTGATCGGCCCCCAGTTGGTCTCGCCCAGCACGCGCAGGCCGACGAGCATGAGCGGCAGCGACAGCAGGATGGCGAGGCCGGTCAGCCACATGGCGACGCCGAACATCAGCTGCTGCAGCGTCATCAGCGCAAATGCGAGCACGATGACGCCGATCACGACCCACCGCAGCGGAAACGTCGAGGCGTCCGCGCGCGCGCCCGACAGGCGCGAGAACGTCCGCTTCAGGATGCTCCAGCGCAGGGCGAGCGCGGTGAGCCCGCCGGAAACCATCATCGCGGTCGCCGGCCACATCACCCAGAACAGCACGTCAGTGCGGGTGAACGTCTCGCCGATGACTCCGTAGCGCATCAGCAGATACGGCGCCACCATCCACCCGGCAATCGTGCCGAGCAGCATGCTCGCGTTGATGCGCATCCCGACGAGCATGCCGGAGCCGAGCGAGAGCAGGCTCCAGTTCACGCCGACGCCGGTCGTCATCATGACGGCGGTTCCGAACAGCATCGTGGACGGAAACCACTGGAGGACGAGGGCGTCCTCGGTCATCAGCATGAGCGAGGCCGACACCAGGACGCCGATCCCCAGCGCGCGCGCCGCACGTGTCGCCTCCCCACCGCGCGAATCCAGCACGATGAGCGTCTCGGCCGCCGCCACGCCGTCGGCGTAAGTCAGCTTCTCGTCAACGACGAAATGCTGGCGCATCGGAACGGCAAGCAGCACGCCAAGCAGGCCGGCAATGGTGAGCCAGAGGAACGACTGGATCGGGCTGAGGGTGGCCGTGAACGAGACATTCGGGCTGGCCGCGAGCATGTCGAAGGCGGCGAGCAGCACGCACATGAACGCCGTCTGCGCGCCGGCGGTGCCCGCCGTCTGCACCATGTTGTTTTCCCAGCGGGTGTAATCGCGGAAGACAATGCCGAGGGCGAGGTACCCGAAGAACGCGGCCACGACCGACACGTTCGGCCCGAAGCCAAGCTTCAGGACCATGTAGGGATACGAGGCGCCCATCACGGCGGCCACGACCAGACCGCAGAGGATGGCGCGCGGCGTCAATTCGCGCGCACCGGGTGGCCTGACTCCTTCAACCGCGCCGATGCGCGGTTCCATGGCGGTGGTCATATGGAGGCGGAGTCTATCAGGACGTGAGCGGTGAAGGCTGAAGGCCTGAGGCGCATGGCCTAAGGGCTGTCTCAGGCCAAAGCCCTCAGGCCTTGGACAGCCCTTGGGCCTTGGCCCTTAGGCCTTGGGCCTGCTCCCTACGCCGTCGTCGGCGCCGGCGCGTCAACCCCCTGCCACAGGTTGTACGTGCTCAGCTCGTCGCGGCCGCAGGCCTTCAGGTAGCAGAACAGCTGCGTGCGGTAGGCGGCATGGCCGCCGATTACCAGGTTCGTGATGAACGCGCCCTTGCTGACCTTGTTGCCGTCGAAGCCGGTCATCTCGGTGCGGAAATCGGCCTCAGACATGTCGCCGAGCAGCTTCGCGTACTCGTCGCCCTGCTTCTTGAGCACCGCCACCGTCTGGTTCCAGTCGCGGGCTTCGGCAGCCTTGCTGGCTTCCATCCACGCGTTCCCGTCGAACGAGCCGGACTTGGCCGCGCCTATGAGCTGCGGTCCCATGATGGTCATGTAGCGCATCAGCTCCAGCGAGCTGCGCTGCTTCGGCGTCGGGCGGTAATCCACCATCGAGGGTTCGACCTTGTCCGCCAGGTGCGCCAGGATGCGTGATTCCTTCTGCAGGGTGCTGAGAAGTTCGGCTTTCGAGAGAACCATGGATTCCTCCAAACGTCCGGCGCGGCCGGACAGTACATCTGGTCCGCCGGAAGGCGGACACTACGGGCTAGAAGATGGTTGCGATCGATTCGGCGGCGAAGTCGAGGACCTGCGTCGGCAGCACACCGAGATAGAAGATCATGGCAATCGCCACGGTCAAGGCGGCCATGCCCAGGCCGGGAACGGTCACGGGCCCCGGGAGGCCGGCTTCTCGGTCCGCCATATACATCATCACGACCACGCGCAGGTAGAAGAACACGGACACGACGCTCGTCAGCACGCCGACGATCGCCAGCCAGTAATAACCGGCGCTGACCGCCGCACTGAAGATGTACCACTTGCCGATGAACCCCGCCGTCGGTGGCAGCCCGCCCAGCGAGAGCAGGCAGACCGTCATCAAGGCCGCCAGTGCCGGCCGGGTGTTCCAGAGCCCGGCGTAATCGCGCAGCTCGTCGTTGTCGCGGTCGCGCGAACCGAGAAGGGCGATGGCGCCGAACGCCGCAAGGTTCGTTACGGAATAGGCCAGCAGGTAGAACAGGATTGCGGCCTTCCCGACCGAATTGGCGGCCACGAGGCCGACCAGCAGGTAGCCACCGTGCGCGATGCTCGAGTACGCCAGCATGCGCTTCAGGTTGGTCTGCGCGACGCCAACGACCGTCCCGAGGATCATCGTCGCGGCGGCGACCCATGCCACGAGCGGCGCCCAGTCGCCACTGAACGGCTCGAACGCCGAGAGGAACACGCGGGTAAACGCGGCGAATGCGGCGACCTTCACGCCCGTGGACATGAAGCCGGTGACGATGGCGGGCGCGCCTTCGTACGCATCCGGCGTCCACATGTGGAACGGCACCGCGGAAATCTTGAAGGCAAACCCGACGAGCAGCAGCCCGACCGCCAGCAGGATCATCGGGTTGTCGCTGAGCGCCTGCGCCGACAGGAACGAGCCGACCGCCTCGAGCCGCGTGCTGCCGGCGACGCCGTAGGTGAACGCAATACCGTAGAGAAAGAACGCACTCGAGAACGCCCCGAGCAGGAAGTACTTGAACGCCCCCTCGATGCCCTTGGCACTCTCGCGGCGGACGCCGGTAAGCACGTAGACCGCCAGCGACAGAATCTCGAGGGCAATGAAGATCACCAGCAGATCGGTCGCCGTGGCCATCATGATCATGCCGACGATCGAGAAGAGCACCAGCGCGTAGTACTCCCCGGCCGGAATGCCGTCGCGGTAGACGACCTGCGACGAGAACATGATCGTCAGCGCGCCAACGACAACGAGGATGAAGGTGACGAACAGTCCGAAATTGTCGGCGACGATAACGCCGTAGCCGACGACGTTCCGGTTCCAGAGGAGCGCCGCGGAGAGCGCGGCCCCGCCGAGGCCGATCAGCCCCCACCAGCCCATCGGCAGCCGCTCAGCTCGCCCCCGGAACGCCTCGGTGCCCAGCGTCGCCAGCGCGGTGAGCGTGACGCAGAGCATCGGGATCAGGGCGTCGAGATCAGTGTTGAACATTCAGCACCACCTCTTTGCCGCCTTCGGGTTTCTTGACCTCTGGGTTCTGGACGCGAACCGGTTGGGAGAAACCAACCTGCTCCACCACCTTGCGTACCGCCGGCTCCATCGGCTTCAGGAACAGCATCGGGAACACGCCCATCACGATGGCCATCGCGCACAGCGGAGCTGCCGCCGCCCATTCACGCGGACGCAGGTCCGCCAGCTTTGCGTTCTTGTCGTGCGTCACCTCGCCGTAGTAGACACGCTGGAACATCCACAGCATGTAGACGGCCGAGAGGATCACGCCCAGACCGGCACCGACGACGTAGCGCGGATCCCACCGGAACGCGCCGAGCATGATCAGAAACTCGCCGACGAAGCCGTTCAGCCCGGGCATGCCGATCGACGCGAGCGTGATGATCAGGAACGCCGCGGTCAGCCGGGGCATGACGCTCTTCAGCCCGCCGAACTCGCTGATCAGCCGTGTATGCCGCCGGTCCGACAACATGCCGACGATGAGGAAGAGCCCGCCGGTGCTGACGCCGTGCGCGAGCATCTGGTAGATGGCGCCCTGCACGCCCTGCACGTTCATCGCGCAGATGCCGAGCACGACGAACCCGAGGTGGCTCACCGAGGAGTAGGCCACCAGCTTCTTCATGTCCGGCTGCACCATGGCGACGAGCGCGCCGTAGATGATGCCGATGACGGCAAGCACGGCGATCCACGGCGCGAACTCGGCCGCCGCCGTCGGGAACAGCGGGAAGGCAAAACGCACCAGACCGTAGGTCCCCATTTTCAGGAGGACGCCCGCCAGGATGACGGAGCCGGCGGTGGGCGCCTGCACGTGCGCGTCGGGGAGCCACGTGTGAAACGGGAAGAGCGGCACCTTGATCGCGAACGCCAGCGTGAAGGCGAGGAAGAACCAGCGCTGCGTCTCGGGCGCGATCTGCAGCGTGTAGAGCTTCAGCAGATCGAAGGTGTAGCTGCCCGTCGCGTCGCTGTGCAGGTACGCCAGGCCGAGGATGGCAATCAGCATCAGGACGCTGCCGGCCATCGTGTAGAGCATGAACTTGATCGCCGCGTAGATGCGCTGGTCGTAGCCCCAGATCCCGATGAGGAAATACATCGGAATGAGCATCGCATCCCAGAAGACGTAGAAGAGGAAGAGGTCGAGCGAGAGGAAGACGCCGATCATCGCCGCATGCAGGGCGAGGATGAAGACGCTGAATTCCTTGACCTTGTGCTCGATGCCTTCCCACGACGAGAGCAGGGCGATCGGCGTCAGGAAGCCGGTCAGGACCACCAGCATCAGGCTGATTCCGTCCAGGCCGACGTAGTAGTCGATGCCGAACGCCGGAATCCACGGCACGCGCTCGACGAATTGAAACTCGCTGGAGCCCTGGTCGAACCTGGCCCAGAGGACGAGGGTGAGCGCGAAGGCCACCAGCGAAATGGCGAGCGCCAGCCATCGAATCATCCCGTCGCGCTTGCCGTCGCGATTCGGAATCAGGAGCAGGAGCAGCGCGCCAGCCAGTGGCGCGGCCCAGGACAGAGTGAGGAGGGGCATCATCGCCACAGGTAATACCCCAACACGACAACCACGCCCATGAACAGCGAGCCCGCGTAGGTGCGGACCGATCCGGTCTGCAGACGCCGCAACACCGCGGAACCGCCAGACACGAGCGCGCCGGTGCCGTTCACGGCCCCGTCGATGATGCGCACGTCGAACCCGCGCCACAGCCCCTGCTGCGACACCACCTTGATCGGCTGGACGATCGTCGCGTCATACAGCTCGTCCACGTAGTACTTGTTCAGCAGCAGCCGATAGAGGGGCGCGAATGTCTGCGCCAGTGATGCGGCCAGCTCCCTCCGCCATAGCCAGATGAAGGTGGCAATCGCAATGCCGGCAAACGCGATGAGCGTTGACACGCCCATCAGGGACAGTTCGAGGCTGGCGTGGTCAGCCTCACCCTCCGCCACCGCCTCGTGAAGACCAAAGGCCGGTTCCAGCCATGCGTGCAGCACGTTGTGCCCTCCCAGCGCATGCGGAAGACCGATGTAGCCGGCCGCAATCGATCCAATCGCCAGCACGATCAGCGCTAACGCCATCGCCGGAGGGGCATCGTGGAGGTGGCCGTGATCATGAGCACCATGACCGTGACCGTGGTCATGACCGTGTGCGGCCGGAGCGTCATTCCGGCGCTGCCCGAAGAACGTCAGATAGACGAGGCGTGACATGTACGTCGCGGTCAGGAGCGACGTCAGCGCGGCGACGAACCACAGAATGGTGTGACCCTCGGCGAACGTCTCGAACAGGATCTCGTCCTTGCTGAAGAAGCCGGCGAGCCCGGGAACGCCAGCGATGGCAATCGTCGCGATCGCGAACGTAGAGAAGGTGATCGGCAGCTGCTTCCGCAAGCCACCCATGTTGCGGATGTCCTGCTCACCGTGCAGCGCGTGGATCACGGCGCCGGAGCCGAGGAACAGGCAGGCCTTGAAAAAGGCGTGCGTATACAGATGGAAGATGCCGGCGCCGAACGCGCCGACGCCCATCGCCAGAAACATCAGGCCCAGCTGAGAAACGGTCGAATACGCAAGCACCCGCTTGATGTCGTTCTGGACGAGGCCGATCGTCGCGGCCATCAAGGCCGTGATGGCGCCGATCACCGCGACGATGAGCATCGTCTCGGGCGCATGACTGAAGAGGACGGCGTTGCGTCCGATCATGTACACGCCGGCCGTCACCATCGTCGCCGCGTGGATGAGCGCCGACACGGGCGTCGGACCTTCCATGGCGTCGGGCAGCCAGGTGTACAACGGAATCTGCGCCGACTTCCCCGTCGCTCCGATGAAGAGGAGCAGCGTGGCGATCGACACGATGCCGAACGACGTCTCCGGCTCGACCTGGCCGACCGCCTGCGCCACGCCCTGGAAGTCGAGCGTGCCGAAGCGCGCGAACAGCGCGAGCATGCCGAGGATGAACGCGTAGTCGCCGATCCGGTTGACGACAAACGCCTTCTTGCCGGCGTCAGACGCGGACTGCTTCTTGAACCAGAACCCGATCAGCAGGTAGGAGCAGAGGCCGACGCCCTCCCAGCCGACGAACATCACCGGGAAGCTCGAGCCGAGCACCAGCACCAGCATGAACGCCGCGAACAGGTTCAGGTACGAAAAGTAGCGGGCGAACTCGCTGTCCACCTCGTCGTGCATGTAGGCGGTCGAATAGATGTGAATCAGCGAGCCGATGCCGGTGACGACCAGGATCATCACCGCCGAGAGCGGATCCAGGCGGAAGGCCAACGGCAGCGTGAGGTCGTCAGAGGCCAGCCAGGTGTAGACCACCTGATCGATCGACCGATCCTCGGCCGGCATCCCGACGAGCTGCCACCAGACGGTCACCGACACGGCAAACGACGCGAGCATCGCCAGCGAGGCCAGCCCGCCCGATACGCTCTTGGGCAGACGGCGGCCCAGCGTCGCGTTGACGACGAAGCCAATCAGCGGAAAGAGAGGGATTAGCGCGAGCACGTCACCACTTCAGAGATGTAAACGCATCGGGATTCAACGATTCGCGATGCCGGAAGAGCGCGATAATCAGCGCCAGCCCCACCGCCGCTTCCGCCGCGGCCACGGTCATCACGAAGAACGTGATGATCTGCCCGTCGACGTCGCCCCGGTACCGGCCGAAGGCCACGAACGTCAGGTTCACGGCGTTCAGCATGATTTCCACCGACAGCAGAATCGTGATCAGGTTCCGGCGCAGGAACACGCCGGCGGTGCCAATCGCGAACAGCACCGCGGACACGATCAGGTAGTGGTGAAGGGGGATCACGATTCGCCCTCCCGGCGCGCCAGGACCACGGCGCCGACCATGGCCACCAGAATCAGGATCGACGTCGCCTCGAACGCGAACGCGTGTCGGTCGAAGAGGACCTTGCCAAGCTCGCGAACGTTGCTGACGATCGCCGGGCCTGTCTGCGAGCCCACCGGCGCCTGCAGCTCATTCGCCCGCACGAGCGCATAGGCCAGCTGCAGGATCAGCACGCCGGCGAGCACGGCGCCCACGCGTGCGATCCCCGGCCGGCGCAGCGGATGGGTGCGATCCCATTCCGCCGCGTCCTCCTGCGGCGCGTTCAGCAGCATGACGACGAAGAGGAACAGCACCATGATGGCGCCGGCGTAGATGATGATTTGCGCCACTGCCACGAACGGCGCGTCGAGCTGGATATACAGACCAGCAAGCGCCGCGAATGCCACGATCAGGAACAGCACGCTGTACATCGGGTTGCGCTGCCCGATCACGAGCGCAGACGACACGACCAGGATGCCGGCGAGCAAATAGAACGTGACGATCTCAGGCATTGAAGTACAGCACCAGCGCCGCCGTGACGATGAGATTGACCACCGAGAGCGGGAACAGGAACTTCCACCCGAAGGCCATCAGCTGGTCGTAGCGATATCGCGGCAGCGTCCAGCGCATCCAGATGTAGGTGAAGAGGATGGCGCCAACCTTCAGCAGGAACGTCACCCAGCTCAGGCCCAGCGTGTCGAGGAATGGAAGGCCGTGCCAGCCGCCGAGATACAGGTTGGTGGCGACCGCCGACATCGTCGCCATGTTGATGTATTCCGCCTGGGGAAAGAGCGCGAACCGCACCGAGCTGTACTCGGTGTTGTAGCCGGCCACCAGCTCCTGCTCCGCTTCGGGAAAGTCGAAGGGCGCACGGTTCGTCTCGGCGACGCCCGCAATCACATAGATGATGAAGCCCACCGGCTGCAGGAAGACGTACCAGCGCGGGATGAAGCCGAACCAGGTGCCCGCCTGCGTGTCGACCATCTCGCGCAGCGAGAGTGACCCGGCGAGCAGGATGACCGCCGCCAGCGACGTGGCGTACGCCAGCTCGTAGCTGATCATCTGCGCCGACGCGCGCAGCCCGCCCATCAGCGAGTACTTGCTGTTGGACGCCCAGCCGGCGAGCACGATCCCGTAGACGCCCATCGAGGTGACGGCGAATACGACGAGCACGCCGACGTTGACGTCAGCGACGCCAAGCTTGACAGGTTCATCGAGGAGGCCGAAGAACGTCGTCTCGCCCCCCCAGGGCACAGTGGCAAAGGCGGCGAAGGCGGCAGTGACGCTCAGGATCGGCGCCAGGGTGAAGAGCCACTTGTCGGCGCCCTTGGGCCTGAGCTCCTCCTTCATCAGGAGCTTCAGGATGTCGGCCAGCGGCTGCAGCAGGCCGTGCGGCCCGACCAGGTACGGGCCGTACCGCTGCTGCATGAAGCCCATGATCTTCCGCTCGGCGAGCACCAGCAGCGCCGACGCGTTGATCAGCATGAAGAACGTCAGGCCGATGATCCCGAGCTGGATGCCGGATCGGAGATCCATCGCCTAGTGCGTCCCCGCCAGCACGCCGTGACGTGCTCTCCAGCCCGCTGGCAGCGTGCACCGCCCCTCGCGGATGTGGGCCTCGAACTCCTGCCGGAAATGATTCAGCGTCGTCAGCACCGGCGTCGCCGCCGCGTCGCCGAACGCGCAGAGCGTCTTGCCGACGATGTTGGTCGCGACGCCGAAGAGCAGGTCGATGTCCTTCATCTGCCCTTCGCCGCGCTCAACACGCTGCAGCAGCTTGTACAGCCAGTCGCCGCCTTCGCGGCAGGGCGTGCACTTGCCGCACGACTCGTGGCGGTAGAAGTGCAGGAGATTCATCGCCAGCCACACCATGCAGACGGTGTCATCCATGACGATGAGACCGGCGGAGCCCAGGAGCGACCCTGCCTTCTGGATGTGGTCGAAGCTCGCGGGCGTATCGAGATCCTTGTCGAGCAGGATCGGCACGGACGAGCCGCCGGGAATGATCGCTTTGAATGCCCGGCCGTCCTTCATTCCCTGCGCGTACTGCTCGCCGAACACCAGGTCGCGCAGCGTCGTGTGCATCGACGCCTCATAGACGCCGGGGCGCTTCACCTGCCCGCTGACGCAGAACAGCTTCGGCCCGCCATTCTTCTCGGGCCCGAGCCCGGCAAACCATTCCGGCCCGTGCAGCACGATCAGCGGCACGTTGCAGAGCGTCTCGACGTTGTTGACGGCTGTCGGACAGTTGTAGAGGCCTTCGACCGCGGGAAACGGCGGCTTCAGGCGCGGCTGCGCACGCTTCCCTTCGAGCGATTCGATGAGCGCCGTCTCCTCGCCGGCTTCGTAGGCGCCGGCGCCGCGATGGATGAAGACGTCGCAGTCGAATCCGCTGCCGTAAATGTTCCTGCCCAGGTGACCGGCCTGATACGCCTCAGCGACCGCGCGCTCGAGGGTCTCCTGCACGTGCAGGAACTCACCGCGGATATAGATGTAGGCGACCTTGGCGCCGATCGCGTAGCAGCCGATGGCGCACCCTTCGATCAGCAGGTGCGGATTGCGCTCCATCAGCACGTGATCCTTGAACGTGCCGGGCTCGCTTTCGTCGGCGTTGCAGGCGATGTACTTCGGCTTCGGCGTGTCCTTGAGGACGAACTGCCACTTGAGGCCCGTCGGGAAGCCGGCGCCGCCGCGGCCGCGCAGGCCGGAGGCCTTCACCTGCTCGATGATGTCGTTCGGCTTGAGCGTCAGCGCCTTGCGCAGCCCCTCGTAGCCGCGGTCGTTCTTCAGATAGAAGTCGAGCGTGAACGCGTTCGGCTGCCGGACGTGATTGGTGAGAACTGGCTCAAACGACATAGAAACCATTAACCACGAAGATCACGAAGACCACGAGGAATACAGGAATCACCTTTGTGTTCTTCGTGTTCTTCGTGTGCTTCGTGGTTCATTTTTTCTCCACATGCAGATGACATCCGGTCAGCGCGGTGTAGCCGCGCGCCCGGAGGTCGTCCACGAACTGGCTCGCCTGCTCCGGTGCCAGGCGCTCGTGCCAGCCGTCGTCGTTGATCATCAGCACCGGCGCGCGATCGCAGGCGCCGAGGCATTCGACTTCCATCAGCGTGAACATGCCGTCGGCGGTCGTCTGGCCGGGACCGATTCCGAGCTTCGCGCTCAATTCCTCGGTCACCCGCTCGGCGCCGAGCAGGGCGCACGACAGCGTCCGGCAGACGTTCAGCACGTACTTTCCGACCGGCTTCGTATAGAACATCGTGTAGTACGACACGACGTCCTCGACTTCCGCCGGCGTGCAGCGGATCTGCTCCGCCACGAACCGCATCGACGCTCCCGAGATGTATCCCTGCTGCTTCTGCACGAGGAACAGCGCGTAGAGAATCGCCGACTTGCGCTGGTCGGCCGGGTAGTGCGTGACGAGCTCGTCGAACGTGGCCTGGTGCTCCGCCGTGTACTTGAAGGGCTCTCCGGCCTCGGCGAGCTTGCGCTCGGACCGGTGGAACGTCGCGTATTCGACTCGCGGATGGAAACTCACCGGTCGCAGTCCCCCATGACGACGTCGTTAGAGCCGATGACGGCGACGACGTCCGCAATGAGGCCCCCCTGGACGACCGACGGCAGTGCCTGAATCGCCATGAGTGATGGCGCACGCATCTTCACCCGCCACGGCCGGTTCGTCCCGTCGGAGACGATATAGGTGCCATGCTCGCCGCGCGGACCTTCAATCGGCACGTAGGCCTCGCCCGCCGGCACGGTGAACCCCTGCGAATAGATCAGGAAGTGCTGAATCAGCGCTTCCATCTCTGAATAGACCTTGTCCTTCGGCGGCGGCACGACGCGCGGGTCGTCGCACGCCCAGACGCCGGACGGCGTGATGCGTGACAGCGCCTGCCTGGCGATCTTGACGCTCTCGCGCATCTCCGCCACGCGCACCCGATAACGCGCGTAGACGTCGCCCTCGGTTGCGGTCGGGACCTTGAAGTCGTAGGTCTCGTAGCCGAGGTACGGGAAGTACCTGCGAACGTCGTAGTCGGACCCGGCGGCGCGAAGAATCGGCCCGACGAGGCCCCACTGCATCGCCTCTTCCTGCGTGACGACGCCGACGCCTTCGGTGCGGCGGCGGAAGATGTCGTTCTTCGTCAGCAGCCCTTCGAACTCGTCGATCTTCCCAGGGAACCGGTCGAGGAAGGCGGTGACCGTCTCGTGGAAACCACGCGGCAGATCCTCACGAAGACCGCCGATACGGATGTAGCTCGGGAAGAAGCGGAAGCCGGCAATCAGCTCGTTGATGTTGAGGAGCAGCTCCCGCTCGCGAACCGCGTAGAACAGCATCGACACGGCGCCGATTTCCATGCCGTGCGTGCCAAGCCAGATCAGGTGGCTGGCGATGCGCTGCAGCTCCGCGATGAGGACGCGGATATCGTTCACGCGGGCCGGCATCTCGAGCCCGAGCAGCTTCTCGACAGCCATGGCGTAGGCCAGGCTGTTGGACTGCGCGCCGAGATAGTCCATCCGCTCGACCAGCGGGATCACCTGCTGCCACTTCTTCTGTTCGGCGGTCTTCTCGATGCCGGTGTGCAGGTAGCCGATGGTCGGCATCACCGACTGGATGACTTCTCCATCGAGCTCGAGCACCAGGCGCAGCACGCCGTGCGTGCTGGGGTGCTGAGGCCCCATGTTGACGGTCATCGTCTCAGTGCGTAGTTCAGCCATCAGTGCGTCCGCTTCACCCGATCGCGTTCGATGTTGGCGCGGAACTCGTTCTCGCTCACTTCGAGCGGCTCATACGTCTGCGCGCCCTTTCGAATCTGAACGGGGTAATCCTTGCGCGCCGGGTGCCCTTCCCAGTCTTCCGGCATCAGCAGGCGGCGCAGGTCCGCGTGGCCGGCGAAGACGATCCCGAACATGTCCCAGACCTCGCGCTCCAGCCAGCCCGCGCCCTTCCACACGCCCTGCACCGTCGGCAGCGTCGCACCCTCGGCGACCCGGACCTTGAGGCGGAGCCGCAGGCGCTTCGAAATCGACAGCAGGTGGTAGACGACCTCGAACCGCGGCTGGCGCGGGATGTAGTCGGCGGCGGTGATCTCGATGATCGTCGTGAAGCGAAGCCCGTCGGCATCGCGCAGCGCCCGGCACGTGTCCACCAGACGCTCGGCCGGCACGTAGATCGTGGCGAAGTCCACGCTGGGAACCGCCTCGAAGGACGCGCCCGGAACGAGCGGCGCGAGCGCGGCGATGATGTCGGGGGCGTTCATGCTCGCACTAGGCCCGCGAGCGGGCGATCTTGTTCTGCAGCTGCACGATGCCGTAGATGAGCGACTCCGGCCGCGGCGGGCAGCCGGGAACGAACACATCGACCGGCACCACCTGGTCGACGCCCTGGACGATGGCGTAGTTGTCGAAGACGCCGCCAACGGAGGCGCACGCCCCCATGGAGATGACCCACTTCGGATCCGGCATCTGGTCGTACACGCGGCGCATGGCGGGCGCCATCTTCCGCGAGAGCCGGCCCGCGACGATCATCAGGTCCGACTGGCGGGGCGATCCGCGGAACACCTCGGCGCCAAAGCGCGCGATGTCGTAGCGGCTGGCGGCCATCGCCATCATCTCAATCGCGCAGCACGCGAGGCCGAACTGGGCCGGCCAGATCGCCGAGCGCCGCGCCCACTGGACCACCTTTTCAACGGTCGTCGTCAGCAGCGGCAGTTCAGGGTCGAGTCCGTGATCGTGCGTCTGTGTGGCCATGCCTGCCCTATGCAACCTTCCGCTCGGCCTGTTGATGGCCGCGCACGCGCCGCACCACCGCCGGCCCCCAGTCCAGAAGGCCCTTCCGCCAGACATAGACGTAGCCAACGGTCAGGATCAGGAAGAAGGTCAGAATCTGCGCGAACCCGTACCATCCCAGATCGCGCAGGGCGAGCGCCCACGGATACAGGAACGCGATCTCGATGTCGAAGAGGAGAAAGATCATCGCCACCAGGTAGAACTTGACCGAGTGGCGTTCGCGCGCATCGCCGACCGCGGGCATGCCGCACTCGTACGGCGCCAGCTTTTCCGGAGTCGGGTTCTTGGGTCCGAGCAGTACTGAGAGGCCGATCATGACGCCCGCAAAGCCAACACCGAGGGCAATCATGATCACTACACCCAGCCAGCCGTCCATCAAGACCTCAATGCAGCGTCCGGCCATGCCGGAGCGAGGAAGGTAAGGAGTCGGACTGCTTCACCAGCGCGTCCCCAGACGCGCTTGTGAAGAGTTTCCCAAACCTGCCCATGCTATAGAACGCGGCCATTTCCGTCAATTACTCCAGCGCTCGAGGTGAACAAACCGGGTAAGATGCGCGCAGCGGGAATCAAAGAGGTCGTATGAGAATCCGAGTGTCGGCGATTCTGGTAGCCCTGATCCTGACGATGGTCGCGGGCGGCGCCCAGCAGACTCCGACTCCGCCGGCCCAGCCCTCCTCCATCGACACTCCAGTCTTCCGGGCCAACGTGGATGCCGTTGAGCTCGACGCGTTCGTCGTCGATGCCCAGGGCAACCCGGTCACCGATCTGACCGTAGAGGACTTCGAAATCATAGAAGACGGACGGCCTCAGCCGATCACGTCGTTCGCGGTCGTCGACATTCCAATCGAGCGCATCGGGGCGCCCGCCCCGACGCTCATTCCGGACGTCCGATCGAACGAACGGCCGGAGGGGCGCATCTACCTCTTCGCCGTGGACGAGATCTCTCCGTCGCTGGTCGCGAACCTGCGACTCCGCCTGCGCCAGTTCGTCGTCGATCACTTCGGCGAGAACGACACCGCAGCCATCGTCTACGTCGGCCGCGGGCGATCGACCGACGGGCAGGACTTCACCAGCGATCGCAACCTGCTGCTCAAGTCGATCGACCGGCTGAGTGGCGGATTCGGGGCAAGCGACATCGAGCAGGCCGCTGTCCAGAACGCGCCCGAGGGCTCGGCGGCTGCATCGATACGTGAGGCAAACGCGGCACAAACGGCGGGGGGGGCGCCGGCGATCGGAGGCGAAGTTGCGGTGACAGCGGCACAGGCGCTCGCGCAGCTCGAACAACAACAACAGCAGGCCCAGCAGGCGCAGTTGAACGGGTCCGGCTCACTGCTCAACAGCGAGGCGGAGTATCTGCTGCGGCAGCGGATGCAGAGCCTCCGCTCGCTGGTCGAATACATGGCCAATATCGGTGGCCGCCGAAAGTCGATCATCTATGCCACGACGGGCCTTGGCACCAGCGTCTATGAGGCGCTCGATTACAACGGCGGCGTGCGCAGCCTGGCCATCGAAGATCTGCATGCCGCCATTACCGCGGCAACCCGCGGCAACGTGACGATCTATCCGATCGATCCGGCGGGCCTCACGCTCGCCCGGGACATCACCGGGCAGGTTTCGGCCAACGTGGATCCGCTGACGGAAGTGTCGCAGACACGGATCGGACGCATGCAGGATCTGCGGGGCCTGGCGGAAGCCACCGGCGGGTTCGCCATCATCGACACCAGCAATTTCGGCGACGCCTTCAGCCGAGTCGTCCGGGAGAACAGCACCTACTACGTGCTCGGATTCTCAACGGCCACGGACCGGACGGACGGGCGATACCACTCCGTGCAGATTCGTGTGAAGCGCCCGGGGCTACAGGTTCGATCGCGCGGTGGATACCTGGCGCCGCTCTACCGGAAGACGCCGATCATCACTCGGGCGTCAACGCTGGCGCCGGCCGTCGTGGATGCGCTGCAGAGCCCGATTTCGGTCTCCGGCGTCCCGATGCGGATGTTCGCCGCCGCTTACAAGGGGCCTGACAAGCTCGCACGGATCGCGGTCGCCGTCGAGTTCGGCGTGGACGGCCTCAACCTGGTCGAACGGCAGGGGCGGCTCGTCGGGGATCTCGCGCTGGCGCTCCGGCCCACGACCGCTGAAGGCAAACTGATCGAGGGACAGCGACACGAAATGGTGCTGGCGTTCAAGCCGGGCACGTTTGCGCTGACCCAGTCTCGCGGCGTCCGCGTCCTCACCGAGATGGCGCTTGCGCCAGGGCGTTATCAGTTGCGCGCAGCCGGGGGACCGGCGGTCGGACGCGCTGGCAGCGTCACGTACGACCTCGAGATTCCAAACTTCTCAAAGGATCCACTGACCCTCAGCGGCATCACGATGACGTCGTCGACGGCAAGCAAGACGGTCACGGTCTGGCCACGAGCGCGCCCGCTCGACGGGATCCTTCCTGGGCCGTTCACGGTGGCTCGGGAGTTCAATGCCGATGAGACGGTGACGCTGTACGCCGAGGTCTACGAGAACGGCAAACATAAAGCACACACCGTGGACTTCAAGGTCGAGCTGCGGTCGCCGGCGGGGCAAGTGGTGTCGCGTTTCAACCAGCAGCGCTCGATCAATGCCAACGCAACGAGCACCCTCGGCTTTGTGGCTCCGGTCAGGCTGCTGAACGCTGATCCGGGCGCCTACTCACTGTGGGTGGAAGCGGTGTCCAGCGGATCGAAGACATCGGTCTCGCGAGAGATTCCGATTCGCATTCGCTAGCGGCCGCGGCGCCCTACTCCCATTCGTAGCCGGGCTCGGTCGTCAGCCGGTCGTCCTCGACGGGAACGCCCATCGAGAAGTGGTAGAGGCTCTGCCACTCCAGTCCGGAGAGCCCGGCGGCCTCGTGCACGGGATTGTCGTAGAAGCAGCCGATGCCCGTGGCACGCGCACCAGCGGCCTCCGCCTCGAGGTAAAGGACCTGGCCGAGCATGCCGCACTCCCAGAACAACCGCCGGTAGAACCAGTCGCCCCTTTCCTTCAGTGAGGATTCGAGGCGGGCGATCATTCCCAGGCTGAAGAATCCATCCGCTGCGATGTCCTGATCGCACGAGACGCGGTTTGCGACCCAGCCGACGTCGAACGGTAATAACAGAAACAGACCATTCGAATCGTTCGAATCGTTCGAATCGTTCGGATCGTTCGAGTCGTTCATGGGTTCCCAGAGAAATTCCGAACGCATCGCGGTCCGCCATTCGGCCGTGACCGACGGATCGCGCATGTACGCGTAAACGCCGGGCGTCAGGCCGTCCACGCGGTGCACGAAGATCAGCAGGTGAACCTGCGGTGGCCAATCGATGGCGTCCCATGGCGCCTCCGCCTTCGCGCCGTCCTGCGCTACGGCGGACAAGGCCGGCTTGGTCCGCTCGAGCATCGACATGAACGTCCGGCGCGGCAGCGACGAACGCGCATCGAAGGCCACGGCGCTGCGCCGCTGCAGGATGATCTGCCGAGCCGGTTTTTCCGGGACGGGTCCCATTGTGATCGGTGGGGCGGGTGCGGATACCTGTGGCGTGGGTTCCGCGGCGCTGTCCGTGCCACCGACGCGGACCCGCCAGTCCCCTTTTCCCATGACCCGCCTGGTGGCGTTCGCAACTTCATCGATGATCGGCCACTCGACGCGGGTCGGGCTGAGCGCATTGGCGCGGCCTGCCCACCGCCCAGCACGTGCCGCTTCCACAATCCGCTCGGGATCGGCTGCGAGCCAGGGGGCGACCTCACCAGGCGTCACCACCCCGACACACTCGGGCTCTTCAAGCTCCGCTCCGGCGAAGTCGCCTGCGCGGTCGAGGCCGAGCACGGCGGATAACTGCGCATCCGTCCATTGCGGCAGCAGCACGAACCGCCAGCCAAGCAGCGCCGCCGCAAAGCGCAGCGCCGCGATGGCATGGCCGGCGTCATGCTGGCAGTAGCGGAAGGCGCGCTCACCGTACTTCCACGCTTCCCGCCAATGAATGGAGGTGATCGCCACCAGGAAAGCGCCGCCATCGCTGCCTTCTACGGGCCACGGCGCCCCGCGCAACAGGCAGCGTTCTTCCAGGGCATGCTCACGCGGCGCGTAGTGCGCGACACGCGTGGGCTGAATCAGGTACGCCTCGGTCGGATGGAGGTTGCCGCTCGACGGGTTGACGCGAAGTGCCCACCGGGCGCTTCGATACTCCTTCCAGGCGGAAAGCCCCATCGAGCAGCGGAAGAACTCCGCGATGGTGCTGCTGGTTACGGGATGAACCGCGGCCCCGCCAGTGAACAACGCGTCGTACGGAGTGGCGCCGGCAATGCTCTCGCGCGGCAACGGCAGAAGCGTCGCGCCCTCATAGCGCCGGAAAGGATCGGGCTGAGTCGCCCAGTCGAGACGGCCAGCCGACCGGGCGAATCGGTTGAACTCGTGCTTGGTGGCCTCGTGGTACTCGAGGGCCGTTACTTGGACAGTTCTTTGATCCGTCGGTCGAGCTCCGCGATCGCCTGACCGAGCTGCTGTTTGCGCGTCGCGTGTGTGGTCACCTCGAGCTGACGCTGCATCTCGGTGCGCGCCAGCCGCAGTGACTCGAGCTGACGGGCCCGCTCGGGGTCGCCGCCCTTGCCGGCCTGACGCGCTTTACGTTTTTCCTGTTCCCGCTCTTCCATTCGCTCGGCGAGGCGGGATTCCGCGTCGACGAGTCCTTCTCCGGCATCACCCATCAATCAGTTCCTAACGAATAAGATTCACGCGTCGAACCCAGAACCTGAACACGAACCGAGAACTGAGCACCCGGAAGGGTGAACGACATAATAGCGTAACGTGCAACCGTTTCACCCGGCGGTGCGTGAGTGGTTCGAGTCGACGTTCCCCGCACCGACAAAACCACAGCGGCTTGGATGGCCGGTTATCGCTCGCGGTGAGTCCACGCTCATCCTCGCGCCCACCGGCAGCGGCAAGACGCTCGCCGCATTTCTCTGGTGCCTCAACCGTTTGATGTTCGAGCCGGCGCCGCCGCGTGCTGAACGCTGTCGCGTCCTCTACATCTCGCCGCTCAAGGCGCTGGCCGTGGACGTGGAGCGCAACCTGCGCGCGCCGCTCGCCGGTATCGCCGGCGTGGCCCGCGAGCGCGGCATTGCATCCACTGTACCTGAGATCGTCATTCGCACGGGGGATACACCCGCTCAGGAGCGTTCGCGGTTTCTGCGCGAGTCCGCGGACATTCTGATCACCACCCCGGAATCGCTCTTTCTGCTCCTGACCTCGAACGCGCGCGCCCGACTGACGACGGTCGATACGGTGATCATCGACGAGATTCATGCGCTGGTGCCGACCAAGCGAGGGGCGCACCTGGCGTTGTCGCTCGAAAGGCTCGAAGCATTGCGCGAGGGCGCTGAAGCGCCCCGCCAGCGGAAGCCGCTCCAGCGAATCGGCCTCTCCGCTACACAGCGCCCGCTCGAAGAGGTCGCACGCTTTCTCGGCGGCACCGAACTGCGGGCCCTGCCGAGGCCCCGGCGGGCCGCGAGGAAAATCCATCGCCCGAAGCCGGCTTCAACCCATGACGAGGTGGAAGCCGAAATCCATGGGGAGTTTGGCGCGGATCAGAAGCCGCCCGTCTTCCGGCCGGTCGTGGTGGTGGATGCGTCGGAAAAGAAGCAGCTCAATCTGAGGATCGACGTCCCAATCGAGGACATGGTGCGGAGCCCGGGCGAGGCGCCCTCAATCTGGGCGTCCATTCACCCACGACTGCTGGAGCTCATTCGGGCCCACCAATCGACACTGCTGTTCGTGAACAGCCGGCGGCTCGCGGAACGTCTCGCGGGAGCCCTGAACGAACTGGCCGGGGAGCCGCTGGTCCGATCGCACCATGGCTCTCTGGCGCGCGAGTCGCGCAGCGAGGTCGAAGATCTGCTCAAAGCCGGCCGCATCCGTGCCCTGGTGGCGACCTCCTCACTCGAGCTGGGCATCGATATGGGCGCGATCGACCTGGTCGTGCAAATCGAAGCGCCGCCGTCGGTGGCCAGCGGCCTGCAACGCGTGGGGCGCTCCGGCCACCAGGCAGGCGCCGTCAGCGAAGGCATCATCGTTCCGAAGTTCCGCGGCGACCTGGTGGCGTGCGCGGCGGTCGCGCGTGCGATGCACGACGGACAGGTGGAGTCGACGCGCTATCCACGCAACCCGCTCGACGTGCTGGCGCAGCAGATCGTGGCCATGGCGGGACTGGAGACGTGGGACGTCGATCATCTGTTCGCCACCGTGCGGCGCGCGGCGCCGTTCGCCGATCTCAGCCGGCACATCTTTGAAGGCGTCCTCGACATGCTCTCGGGACGCTACCCGTCGGACGAGTTTGCCGAGCTGCGGCCGCGCGTCACATGGAACCGCGTGGACGGCACCCTGGCCGGGCGCGAAGGCGCCACGCGTGTCGCCATCGCCAACGCAGGAACGATCCCCGATCGCGGCCTCTACGGCGTGTTTCTCGCGGGGGCAGATCGGCCGGTGCGCGTCGGCGAACTGGACGAGGAGATGGTCTTCGAGTCTCAGGTCGGCGAGACCTTCACGCTTGGCGCATCGACGTGGCGAATCGAGGAGATCACGCATGACCGGGTGCTCGTCTCACCAGCTCCGGGAGAGCCCGGCAAGATGCCGTTCTGGCACGGCGACCGCGCTGGCCGCCCCGTGGAACTGGGCTACGCGATCGGGAAGCTCGTGCGCGACCTCCGCACGATGCCGCGGCCGGCGGCGCTCGATCGACTGAGGCGCCTCCACGATCTCGACGCAACGGCTGCTGAAAACCTGATGCGGTATCTCGACGATCAGGCGGCAGCGGGCGCGGTCCCCGACGACAGAACGATTGTGATCGAACGCTGCCTCGACGATCTTGGCGACTGGCGTGTCTGCCTGCTCTCACCGCTGGGCAGCCGCATCCACGCGCCGTGGGCCATGGCAGCGACGGCGCAGATTCGGTCGCGCACCGGACTGAACGTCGAAGTCATGTGGGGCGACGAAGGCTTCGTCGTGCGGTTTCCCGATGTCGAGACACCGCCGGACCCTGCGTTGCTCATCCCGGATCCAGACGAGGTGGAGGGCCTCGTGCTCCGACAGCTGGGAGCGACCTCGCTCTTTGCCGCGCGGTTCAGGGAAACGGCGGCTCGTGCGCTGCTCCTTCCCCGCCGCCGGCCCGGCAGGAGGACGCCCCTCTGGCAGCAGCGGAAGCGCGCATCGGATCTGCTGGCCGTCGCTTCGCGCTTCGGATCGTTCCCGGCTCTCCTGGAGACGTACCGCGAGATTCTGCGCGACCACTTCGACATGCCGGCGCTGGCTGATACGCTCCGCCGGCTGCAGGCGCGAACCACCAGGCTTGCCACCTTCGATTCAAAGGCGCCCTCTCCATTCGCGGCGTCCCTGCTCTTCAGCTACGTTGCCAACTACATCTACGACGGCGATGCGCCGCTGGCAGAGCGGCGCGCACAGGCGCTCTCGGTCGATCAGGCCCAGCTTCGCGAGTTGCTTGGCGACGCCGAACTTCGCGAGCTGCTGGACCCTGAGGCAATCGAGCAGATCGAACGCCAGCTTCAGCATCTGGACGACAGATATCTGGTCAAGACCAGAGACGGTCTGCACGACCTGCTCATCCGCATCGGCGATCTCACGGTCAGCGAGCTCGAGGCTCGCACCACGGTGATCGACGCGGAGGCGGAAATATCGGCGCTCGCTCGAGCCGGCCGTGTCGTCGAATTTTCAATCGCGGGCGCGCGTCGCTACGCAGCGGTTGAGGACGTCGCGCGGTATCGCGATGCGCTCGGAGTCCAGGCCCCTGCCGGCATTCCAGAGTCGCTGCTCGAGCCGGTACGGGACCCTGCCGGCGACATCGCCCTTCGCTATGCGAGATCGCACGGACCATTCACAGCCGGAGAGTTCGCCGCTCGCTACGGCCTGGGCGTCGCGGTCGCCGACGCGGTGCTCCGTCGCCTGGTCTCCGAGGATCGGCTGATAGAAGGCGAGTTCAGGCCGGGTGGAACCGAACGCGAGTGGGTTGACGCGGGTGTGCTCAGAAGCATCCGGCGGCGATCGCTTGCGAAACTCCGGCAGGAGGTCGAGCCGGTTGACGGCGAGGCGCTCGGACGATTTGCCGTCGCCTGGCACGGCGTCGGAGCAGGCCGCAGAGGACTGGAGGCACTGCTGGACGTCATCGAACAGCTCCAGGGCGCGGCGATCCCCGCGTCCTCACTCGAAACCGACGTGCTGCCGGCGCGCATCGCCGATTACCAGCCCGCCATGCTCGATACGCTGATGGCGGCAGGCGAAGTCGCATGGGCAGGCGTCGAGCCTCTCGGAGGACGCGACGGGCGGGTCGCGCTGTACCTGACAGATAGTGCCTTGCGACTTCGTCCCCCGGCCGCGGAACGGAATGCGCCGGGCACTGTCGAACCAAAGGGCCGCGCCGCTGACGTCATGGCCTGGCTGCGGCACCATGGCGCGTCGTTCTTCGGCGAGATTCATCAGGGCACCGGTGGCGGCTTCCCGCAGGAAACGGTGGACGCGCTCTGGGAACTCGTCTGGCTGGGCGCACTCACGAATGACACGCTCCATCCGCTGCGGGCCTACCTCAGGCACGACGACACGCGCGCCGCGCGCCGTCTCCGCCGGGGCTCCGGCGCGCAAGGTCGTCCGGAGCCGTTTCGATCGCGGCGGCTGGTTCCGCAGACGGCGGAGGGGCGCTGGGCACTGATCGACACGAGAAAAGCAAGCCGCACGTCGGTCACGGAATGGAGCGCGGCGACCGCACAGCAACTCCTCACGAGGCACGGCGTCGTCACGCGCGAGACAGTCGCGTCTGAAGGAGTGCCCGGAGGCTTTTCCGCCGTCTACGACGTGCTGAAGACGATGGAAGAGTCTGGACGGATCCGGCGCGGATACTTTGTCGGCGGCCTCGGCGGGGCGCAGTTCGCCCTGCCACCCGCTGTTGACATGCTTCGGTCCTTCCGCGACGTGCCCGACACTTCACATCACGTTGTCGTCGCCGCAACGGATCCTTCCAACCCGTATGGCACGGTGTTGAAGTGGCCATTCGACACCACACAGGGCAAGCCCGACGACGACAGCTCGCTCGACGGCCGCGGTGCGACACGATCGGCCGGCGCCCGCGTCATCCTCGTGGATGGACTCGCCGCCGGTTACCTGCGACGGGGAGAGCGAGACCTGCTCCTCGCCGCGCCTGAGGCCGAGCCACGCCGCTCGCGGGCCATCCGCGAAGTCGCGCGTGCCCTGCTCGAGCTCGCGATCGCCCGGGAACCGGGGCGCCAGGGATTGCTCATCGGGGAGATCAACGGCGTCGCCGCCGCTACTCATCCGGCAGCTCACCTGTTCGTGCTGGAGGGTTTTGCGATTACGGCGATGGGGCTGCAGACGAGGATCATCCACGGCTCGCACGGCGCTGTGCCGAGTGGCATCGCGATTGCGGAGAAACGGCATGGAGGGACATCCATGGCAGACGCACCGCACACACCTGAACGCGCCAGCAGCGAGATCGAGCACGATGCAATCCGTTCATCCAACGACCGCGATCAGGCGGCGGAACGGGAAGGAATCGAAACCGAGCACAACCGCGGCTATGACGACGCGGTGAGAGGCGTGAAATCGGAGGAACAGGAAGACTTCGGCGACGTGGACCCCGACAGCGCGGAATCAGCCAACTCGCGCGACGACACGATCGACGACGTCTGACGACCGGTAGTCAGATCAACTTGCCGACAGGGCCGAGATCGAGATTGAGGTCTTCGACTGGAATGCCGAACCGGGCCGCAAGATCGCGGACGGTTTCTTCCAGCGTCATCAACGCACGGCCGATGTCTTCGGTCTGCTGATCGGTGAGCGTGCCGCCTTCCATCCGGCGGATGGCCTGTCGCTCGAGCAGCTTACGGATGAACTCGACCAGCGTCAGCACGAGCTGGGCCACCGAACGCTGCACCTCGTCCGGATCCGCATTCCAGCGAAGTGGACTCCGCCCGGCTGCCTGCTGCAGCTCGCGGCGGAGGTCCTCGAGACGCGCGACTTCGGTCACGGTCAAGGTCCCGGCCTTCGCAACCAGCTTTCCCCGGCGCTTCGGCGAGGCAGGCTTCGCCTTCCGCGCCTTTGCTGAGCGGGCCTTCGATGAACGCGTCGCCACTGATTTCTTCCGGGCCATGCGTGTTTCAGTCTGACGCAGCGAACGCATAGGGCGGCCATGGTCCGCTGACGACCGCTGGCAGGCCGGCGGCCGCCGCCGCGCGCTGGCTGGCAGTCCGGTACCGTTCAGCCGCCGCCCGTGGGATCAGGTGGTACACCGTCGAAATTCCGTCACGATGCTCGACGCGTTCGTCGCGCACCCATCTCGCAACCGCGGAGCGCACGGGCTCGAAACCCGGAACCTTCCGCTGGACTGTGGACTCGCGTAACCGGGCTCGCAGGTACTCCCGCCCGCGCCGTGACGGTGGCGCCTCCGCCGACGCTGTGCGTTTGCGCACTTCCCGCGTGTCCATCGCACCACCCACGATCCTGATCGTCATCTGGGCTCTGCCCCGAACGTTCGACAGCGCGCGCGAGAGCGTGGCGGAGCGAGACGACAGGATGAACGCGAGCTCTTCAACGGGCATCACCGTGCCGAAACGCGCGGGGAGCACTGCGGGGAATCTATCGGACAGCTCACGGATCGTTCTCTCGTATCGGCGCAGATGCGCTGGAGACGACTCCTGAACGCCCGGCTGCAACCGGACGACTGCTGCAAGGGCGCCCTGGGAAATAACATCCAGGCGACCGCTGGAGCGCGTGCGCACCGACGACGGTCCCCGGGCGCCGACGATCGCATACACGTGCGCGAGCCTGCCGGTCAGCCGGTCGGTGCGGGCGTCACGCCCACGGCTACCGGTTCGAGGCACGGCGGACCGCCGACGCTCGCCGCGCACGGCGTTCATGATGACGCTCCATGAGGTCGGCCTTTTCGTTCGGCAGGACGCGGTCGGCCGCGCAGAGCAGCAGCGACAGCCTGGCGTAAATCAGGTCGACCTGGGCCAGCGCAATCGTCAGGTCTCCGCTCAGCACGACCCCCTTGTTGAGCACGTTGTCGACGATGTCGAGGAGGGAGGCGTCGTTCGAGTCGAGGACGAGATCGGCGTCGCTCTGGCGGGCGGCACGCGAGCGAAGCGGTTTCCTGGCACGTGCAGCAGCCATGCGATCGTCAGCGGCTGGCGCCGCCGCCCCTGCCGCCTGCCGCATCAACAAAGTTGTATGCGGGCCACGGCCCCGTCAGCGACACCACGAGACCCGATCCGGACAGCTGCCGCGCGTGCTTGCGCAACGCCGATCGAAACGCGCCGGCGCGGCGGACCGGCACCAGAAATGCCGCGTCGAGCAGGAGGCGGGAGCCGGGCGCCATCTGCTCGGTCGCCCGGCGGCGCCGGGCGCGTGTGGCTTCCCTGGACATGGCGCGGTAGAGACGATCGGCGGCATGCCGCGCGGACGACAGCTGGACGCGTGTGACACCGAGGAGGTCGCGCTTGCGAGCCAGATACGCCGATCCCGACTCGTTCCGGGTGGCGCCACGCACGCGGCGTGCGCGGTGATCGGCCTCCACTGCCTGCCGGGCCGCGTTCTCGTCGAACGACAGGCGAAGGCCCCATTCGAGCTGCCGCTCGAGTTTCGTCAGGATCCGGTCGATCCGCCGCCGCTCACGCGAGACGTACTCGAGTGCGCGCTCGTCGGACATGAATATCGTGAACAGCTGCATCGGAAGGACGGCCGGAGCAGCGAGAAACTGCTCCACCACCGCCTCATGCGCCATCGCCCGTCGTCCGACCCAGTCCAGCTTCTGCAGTCCCGCTGCGATTGCCGGCTGGTCGTACTGCGCGGCGGTCACGGACGACACAACGGCCCACGTGCGTTCACCGGCAGGCAGCACACGAACGGGCTTCGCACCCGGCATCGCAGGCCCGCCCTTCGGCACGAGCGGCATCCTCGGGCTGCGAACGAGGCAATAGACGTAGGTCACGGTCACTGACGCGTTCGATTCGTTCGGGTCGTTCGAGTCGTTCGAGTCGTTCTCGAACCCGAACGACTTGAACGATTCGAACCACTCGAACGTTCCGAACGGTTCGAACGTTCCGAACGTTCCGAACGTTCCGAACGATTCAGTGCATCAACAGGTTCATGAAAGTCGCCGGAGACTGACGCCTCGACCTGGAACTGGCTGTCGCCCGTCGTCTCGATCGGCTGCGCGGCCGTTTCGATGGGGCCGTCGCCACCCTCGCGACGCGTCTTGATCTCGCGGATGCGTGCGAGGAGATCCGATTCAATCTCCCGGAACTCCTCCTCGGAGATCTCGCCCATCTCGCGACGCATCTCGGTCTCGAGCAATTGCTCGCGCAGCACCGAGTCGTCGTTCATCTCGGCTTCGGCCGCGGTGAGCGTCGTCTCGAGCACCCAGCGGATGCCGGAGATCATGAGCGAGTCGAGGATGAACACTTAATTCCCGTATAAATCCTTTTGAGATTTCGGGTTCGGGGGCTGGGACTTGGGTTTTTCCTGATGCTGGCCGGCCCGCTCGAGCTTCAGCCGGATGTTGACGAAGTTGTACGGCGGCCACGGCCCCGTGTACTTGAACGTCAGCTTGTCGTAGTGCGACGCGATGTCCTTGATGCGCCGGTCGAACGCCTGCTCCAGGTTGCGCTGGACCAGAAACGCGGCGTTCATGATCATCTTGTCGCCGATGGCCTTGTTGACGCGCGACGCGACGGACACGTCACGCAGGCGCTGTAGGAACTCGGCCATGTACCGTTCCGAACGCTGCTGCAGCGCGGCGTCGATGAGGCGGCCGTACTGCATGCGCGCGAAATAGGTTGACCCCTTCTGCGACGAGATCTCGGACTTCAGCCGGTGGATGTCCTCGTCCTCCTGCTCGATGGCGCGGACGATCTCGTCACGGTCCCAGAGCACCTTCAGGCCGAACTCCAGCTTGTCCTGCATCTTGTTGAGGACGTCGGCGAACGCCTCGTAGGCGGACCGCAGCAGCTCGAGGATGTCTTCGCGGGTCTTGAAGATGGTGCCGAACGACATCGGGATCACGGTGTGATCGCGCATCACCGTCTCGTTGACGCGCTCGTGGGCCAGCACGTTCTCGCGGGTCGAGTCGAGCGGCGCAATCGGCACGTCGGAGACGACGGCGGCCATGTCCTTGTAGTTGATGGTGTAGACGTCAGGCCACGTTTCATCCATCCCGATGGCGCCGAACCGGAGCGGCTGCGTCGAGCGGATGATGCAGTAGACGTAGCGGCCGCGTCCGGCGCTGGCGCGATCGACGTCGGGCATGATCGGCTTCGGCGCGCGCTCGACAACCCGCTCGACGCGTGTCTCGGTGCCACGCACCTCGGTCTCATGCGTCACGCGGGTGAGCGATTCCGACGCCGCTCTGCTGGCGCGTGCCTGGCGGCTGTTGCGTGGATCCTGCACCGCCTTCCGCGTGTCGGCCGCGCCGCGGCTCTGCATGCTGCGCGGCATCGCGGAGCGCTGCGGGCGGGAACCGCGGCTCGCGGCGCTCTTCACGGACTTGCGGGCTGCCTTTGCCTTCGCCATTGAATACTCCGGCACCGCTGACGGGTGCCCCTGTGACCCTACCGCTGCTTCGCCCTGGCCTGTTCAGCCTATCCCTGTTTCGCCTTAACCCTGTTTTACGGTGTTCAACATCCGTTTCACTTCGACCACGAGATCATCCGGCAGGCACGGTTTCGTGACAAAAGAGTCGCAGCCTGCCTTGCGCGCGCCTTCCGAGGCACCGGCCAGCGCGTGGCCGGTGAGCGCGACGATCGGAATGTGCCTGGTCTCCTCGTCGGCCTTCAGCACCCGCGTGGCCTCCCAGCCGTCCATGCCGGGCAGCGACAGGTCCATCAGGATCAGATCCGGCTTGAGCGACCGCGCTTGTGACACGGCTTCGTTGCCGTTCCTCGCCTCGGCGACACGAAACCCGGAGTACTGCAGATACTCCGCGTACATCTCACGCGCATCCTGGTAGTCGTCGACAACGAGGATCAGGGGATGGGTCTCTGTAGTCATTGTGGGGCTTCCGAGGGAATCGTCAGGGTAAAGAGCGAGCCTTCGCCGAGCGTACTGTGCAGCGTGATGCGGCCGCCGAGTGCGCTCGCCAGCCGCCGGCAGATCGCCAGGCCGAGACCCGTGCCGCCGTACTGGCGCGACGGCGAGTCGTCCACCTGACGGAAGTCTTCGAAGATCTTGTCGTGGTGCTCCGGCGCGATGCCGATCCCCGTGTCCTTCACGATGATGCTCGCCATCCGCGTCGACGGGTCGAAGTCCACGCCGATCTCGATGCGGCCCTGGTGCGTGAACTTCAACGCGTTGCTGAGCAGGTTGACCAGTACCTGCTTCACCTTCTGCCGATCGCTGACCATCAGCGGAGACTCGGACGCCAGCCGCGAGGTCACCAGCAGCTTCGAGCGCGAGATGACCGGGTCGAGCTCGGTCATCACCTCGGGCACCAGCTCGTTGAGGCTGAACTCGCTGATCTGCATCGGCATCTTGCCCGCCTCGATGCGGGTGATGTCGAGAATCTCGTTGATGATGGTCAGCAGGTGCCGGCCGTTCGAGTCGATCCGCGTCAGCTGCCGCCGGATGTTGCCCGGAAGGTCGCCGGCGACGCCCTGCAGGAGCATGTGGGTATAGCCGAGGATCGCGTTCAGCGGCGTCCTGAACTCGTGCGACATGTTGGCCAGGAACTGCGACTTCAGCCGCGACGCCTGCTCCAGCTCGATCGCCTGCCTCCGAAGCAGCTCGTTCTGCGTAGCCAGTTCCGCCGTCGCTGACTGCACGCGCATCTGCAGCTCGTCGGACGCCGATCGCAGCTGTTCGTACAGGCGAGTCCGCTCCAGCGCCTCGCGCCGGTCGTGCAGGATGGTCACAACCGCGGTCAGCTCGCCGGTCTCCGTCAGCACCTTGCCGGCGATCGCCTCGACGGGAATCGTCTCGCCGCTCAACGGGTTCATCAGGCCGATCTCACCGCGCCGGATCTCGCCCGGTCCGCTCTCCCCGAGCAGCAACCCGGAGATGAAGGACGAAAAGTGCGCATCGTTCGACTGCACGGTGCGCTGTGCGGTCGACGGCGCATCAGGGCCTACGGTGAACAGCTCTTCCGATGGGGCGTTCATCAGCACCGTGGCCCCGCTCTGGTCGGTCACGATGATCGGGTCGGCCACCGAGTCGATGATCAGGTTGAGGCGATCGCGCTCGGCGCGAACCGCGGCCTCGGCGACGCGTACCTTCTGGTAGTTCTCCTCGATCTGCTCGGTCGCGCGACGAAGGTCGGTGATGTTACGCAGCACCGAGACGATGCCGGTGCCTTCGCGCGGATCTTCGACCGTCGTGCTCAACACCTCGAAGAGGAGGTCCGAGCCGTCGCTCGGATCAACGAGGAGGAGCTCGCGAGCCTCGGAAGGGGCCTCCACGACCGTGCGGGACAACGCTGCCGAGAAGAGCATGTTGTTCAGCTCGACGGCGCGGCGACGGCCCTCGCTTTCCTCTTCCGTGGCGGCAAAGAGCTTCTCGGCGCGGGAGTTGGCGACAATCAGCCGGCCTTCCGTGTCGGTCAGCATGATCGGATCGGTCACCGAGTTGATGATCGTGAAGAAGAGCGCGCGCTCGCGGCGCAGCTTCCGCAGCTCTTCGGTCAGGCTGCCGCGCCCGCGAATCTGATCGAGCTTCTGGCCGAGCACCGTCACCAGCCAGTTGACGTCTCCGGTGACGGACGTTCCGGTCTTGAGCAGAAGCAGACCGACGCCCTCCGCATCTTCCTGGCGGTCGCCGCGCAGCGGCACTGCCAGGACAGGCGACGCGCCAAAGCCCGGGTGCCGTCCGTGACCGTTGTCGCGATTCCCGCGCAGCGTCATCGGCGCCGGAGCTGTCAGGGCACGCACCAGTGGATCCTGCAGGTGGGTCAGTACAGCGGCATATCCCTCGACGTCGTCGTGCGAGACGCCGACACCGGCGACACCGACCAGCATCCCGGCATCACCATCGATGGACAGGCAGACGGAACGGCGTACGCCCGCGTGCCGGGCGAGCCATTCGAGGCTGGCCTGTGCGCAGCGTGGCAGATCCTCATGATGAACGAGGAAGTATTCGAGCAGCTCGAGGCGGGCAGCTGCGTTGACGAGCGGCGCGCTCGTGCGGCTGACTCGCCGCAACGGAACCGAGCTGAGAGAGTGCCTGCTCAATGGATCCCCTGCCCCCCCGGCGGGGTGCCCTCCGATCGCGTGGCGCCCCTACCCGAGCGCCGAATCAGCGTGGCCGGCGGCGCGAGCCGGCCGGGCTCGGCGTCCGCGGCGAGACCGTCGTGGCGCCTTCGAGCTGCGCCCGCAACGCGGCGTTTTCAGCGGAGATCTCCTCATAGCTCCGCGCTGGCTCCAACGCCGGCCGTGCAGCGGCGGTTGCTGCGCCGACCGCCTCGGAGTACTTCAAATAAGTGTCGATCGAGGCGACGACCACACGCGCCTCAACGGTGATCAAATCGATGCCGACAAGAGAGACTCGCACCCATGCGTCGATGACGATCCCCTTGTCCAGAACTCGGTCAAGGACGTCGATAAGACTTGTCCCGCCCGCTGCCCGTTCAACAGCCATCAAACACTCCTTACCGGCTCGTTACGCCTAGTCCTTGCCCGACCGAACCGCGCGCGATCGGCGTCCCGTCGTGCGCGTGAGCGCCGCCAGCTTGCGTTCGAGCAGCCGGAGCTCCTCGCGCAGTTCGAGGTTCTCCTGCATCACCTGCTCGCGCCCCGGCGACAGATGACGGTCGTACTTCCACCAGTCCAGTCCGATCGCTTCCGCCTTGTCGATCGAACAGATCATCAGCCGGATGCGGATGGTGAGAAGCTCGACCTCGGCCAGGGACACCTTGATATCGCCGGCGACGACGAGACCTTTGTCCAGCACGCGGTCGAGGACGTCCACTAGCCCGGCATTTCCTCGGCTCGGACTTCCTGTCAGGTCTGTCGGCATGCGTTGTAGATGTGGTGCGGCTCGTTTTCAGACACGCAGGAGGCGTGCGGACGGCGCCCTTTGTACAAAGTGCGCGCGGACCGACGAAGTATAGATCGCACCCCCCCTATCCTCAACGGTCGGGCCGCCGATGTCCAGCGGGGCCGTAGCACGGCCGGGCTAGGTCTGGGCCTGTTAGAAAGTACACTGCCTGAGCGGATGATCTCGCGCTGCGCGGCGCTGCTTCTCGCCACCTCCCTGTTCGCGGTCCCCCCAGACGCGTTCGCTCAGGAAGATCTCAAGCGGCTGTCGATCGAAGAATTGATGCGGATCGACGTCACCTCCAGCTCCAGGCGCCTGGAGCCTGTGGGGACGACTGCGGCCGCGATTTCTGTCATTACTTCAGACGATATCCGGCGCGCCGGCGTGACCACCATTGCCGACGCGCTGCTGCTCGCGGACGGCGTCCACACCGCCCGCTTCAACAACGGCACCTGGGCCATCTCGCCGCGCGGGTTCAACTCCAACACCGCCAACAAGCTGCTGGTGATGATTGACGGGCGCACCGTCTATTCACCGCTCTTCTCCGGTGTCTTCTGGAACATGGAGGACTACGTTCTCGGCGACATCGACCGCATCGAGGTCATTCGCGGTCCCGGCGCCGTCCTCTGGGGCTCGAACGCCGTCAACGGCGTCGTCAATATCATCACGCGCCATTCACGCGACACGCAGGGCACCCTCGTCTCGCTCTCGTCCGGTCCCGAGGATCCGTTCATCGCGGAGGCGCGATACGGCGGCGCCCTCTCGTCCGTCACCTGGCGCGCGTACGCCAAGCTCGCGGCGCGCGACGATCAGCGGTTCGCCACGGGCGCGCCATCCGGGGACGCCAGACGCCGCGGGCAGATCGGATTTCGGCTCGATGGGGGCGCGCCAGCCGGATCGACGTGGCTGCTGAAGGGGGACGCGTTCCACAGCCGGGACCACCTGCCCGATCGTCCACACGGAGAGTTCACCGAGCTCGATCTGCAGATGCGCTGGTCGATACCGATTGGTGGTTCGCGGTTCGACGTGCAGTCGTACTACCGGCGTGAGTATCGTCGCGTTCCGCAGCAGCTCACCCATCACATCGACGTCTTTGACGTCGATGCGCAGCAGACGCTCCGGATCGGCGGGAGACACGACATCGTGTGGGGCGCCGGAGCCCGCGTCAATCGCGACGGCACGGACGGCAGCGCGACGCTCGCGTTCGATCCGATCGACCGCGTCTACCCGGTGAGCAACGTGTTCGTGCAGGACGACATCGCGATCCTCCCCACCCGCCTCTTCGTGACGCTCGGCGCGAAGTACGAGCACAACGCGTTCAGCGGCGGTGAGTTTCAACCCAACGTCCGTGTGCGCTACCTGCTGCCGCGACGCCAGATCATCTGGGGATCGATGGCGCGAGCCGTCCGCCGCCCGACGCGGTTCGACGATGACATCGTCGTGACTGGCCCTGGCGGCGTGGAGCTCGCTCGAGGATCGGATGCGTTCGAGTCCGAGTCGCTGGTCGGGGGCGAGATCGGGTATCGGATTCAGCCGTCCGGATTCTTTTCGCTCGATGCAACGGTCTTCAGGCAGCGGATCACGGACCTGCGCAGCCAGGAGCTGCTGCCGTCAGGCCTTCCGGTCGTCGTCGGCAACACGCTCGAAGGACTCGCGCGCGGCGTCGAGGTCGGCGTCAACCTGCAGCCGTTCGAGTGGTGGCGGACGCACGTTGGCTACACACGGCTGGAGACGGAGATCAGGCGAGCGTCGGCGAGCCGCGACGTCGGCGGCGGCGCCACCGAAGCGAACGATCCGGACCACGTCTTCGGACTGCGCTCGTCAGTCGATCTTCCCTACAGGATCGAGCTCGATGCGCTGCTGCGCAGCGTCGCGGCACTGCCGAATCCGGTCGTGCCGTCGTACACGGAGCTGAACCTGCGGGCCGGGTGGTGGGCGACACCACGCACCGAGATCTGGTTTGCGGGCCAGGATCTCCTGAACAACCGCCATCCGGAATTCGGGCCCGCGCTGCCGACCCGGGTTGAGTTCGAGCGTTCCGTACGCGTTGGGGTCACGGTCAGGACGCCGTAATGCCCCGGCGCCTTTCTCTCGCGCTGCTTGCTGTCCTCTTCCCGCTGGCCGTCCCGGGCGCCCAGGTCATCTCGGACGAATATCGCGTCAAGGCCGCGTATCTGTACAACTTCGTCAGATACGTCGAGTGGCTGGAGCCGGTCAAAGCGCCGCTGACCATCTGCGTCGCCGGACAGAATCCCTTCGGTACGGTGCTCGAGGACCTTGTCCGGAACGAACGCGTGCGCGGGATTCCGCTGCGCACAGAGGTCGTCCCGGGGCCCGTGGACGAATGCAATGTGATCTTCACCCCGAGAACCTCGAACGTCCAGGCCTACCTGAAAGCAGTGGCGGGCACGCCAACGCTCACGGTCGGCGAATCCAAGGGGTTCATTGACCAGGGGGGCCTGATCAACTTCGTCCTCGATCACGGCAACGTGCGGTTTGAGATCAACCGGTCGGGGGCGGAGCGTGCCGGGCTGCGCATCAGCTCACGTCTCCTGCAGCTCGCCCGCCTCGTCGAACCCGGAGTCGAGGAGCCATGACGCCCTTCCGCGATCTGCCGATCCGGCGGAAGCTGCTGCTGCTGACCCTGGCAACCACCGGCGCGGCGCTGCTCGTGGCCAGCACCGGGTTTCTCACCTGGGACATCGTCGAGCGGCGACGGGAAATCAAGGAAGACGTGGAGGCCGAATCGCAGGTACTGCCGGAGAGCATGGCCGCATCAATCACCTTCGACCGTCCGGAGGAGGTCGAGCGAACGCTGGCGCTGCTGGAGATCAGGCCTCACGTGCGGTTCGCATGCGCGTACAAGACCAACGGTCAACGCGTCGGGTCATACAGTCGAAACCGTGAACGATGCCCGGCCGCCCCGCCGGCGGAGAGTTCATTCGGCTGGAACACCTACGAGATCCGGTCTGACATCACCTACGAAGGCGATCACGCCGGCATCTTCTACATGTCACGCGACATGGCGGACGTTCACCGCCGGCTGGCCGTGGGAACCAGCATCATCCTGGCGCTGCTGATTCTCGCCGTGAGTGCAGCCCTGGCCCTCGCCCGCCGCATGCAGCGTTCCGTGTCGGAGCCGCTCCTCGACCTGGCCGATATCGCACGACGGATCTCCGCCAGCCGCGACTACTCGATCCGCGCAGCGCCGATGGCCAACGACGAAATCGGCGTCGTCGTCCGTTCCTTCAACGAGATGCTGGATCAGATCGCGGATCGGACGGCCGAGCTGTCGAAGGCCAACGCGGAGCTGAAGCATGAAATAGTCGAACGCAAGAAAGTCGAACGTGACCGCATCGCCGCGCTGGAGCGTGAGCGGGACGCCAACCGGCTGAAGGATGAGTTCCTCGCCACCCTGTCGCACGAGCTCCGGACTCCGATGAACGCGGTGCTCGGATGGGCGCGGGTCCTGCGCTCAACGGGATCTGATGTCTCGACGCACGAACGCGGCCTCGAGAGCATCGAGCGAAACGCGCGGGCCCAGGCGCGGCTGATCGAGGATCTGCTCGAAGTGTCGCGCATCGTCACGGGTAAACTGCGGCTGCAGGTGCATGAAGTGGACCTGGCGGCGATCGTCGACACCGCCGTGGACAACGTGCGCCCGGCAGCAATCGCGAAACGACTGCGGCTCGACACGCAGATCGACGCACGGCCGGCGCTCACCACCGGCGACCCCGATCGGCTTCAGCAGGTGGTCTGGAATCTGCTGTCGAACGCGGTCAAATTCACGCCGCCGGAAGGCCAGGTCACCGTCACCCTCGTCCAGAGAGACGGGTTCGTCCTCACCGTTCAGGACAGCGGCCCCGGCATCGAACCGAAGTTCCTGCCCTATGTCTTCGACGCGTTCCGGCAGGCCGATGGCAGCGCGACCCGCGAGCACGGCGGACTGGGCCTCGGGCTGGCGATCGCGAAACAGCTCGTCGAAGCGCACGGGGGGACGATCCGGGCACAGAGTACCGGCAAGGATCAAGGCGCTCGCTTCGAGGTGTTCCTGCCGTCCGTCGTCGATACCAGGAAGCCGGCGGCTGCGGATCTCCCCGACCCGGACGCCCTCGATGCATCGCTCCTGACCGGAGTTGACGTGCTCGTCGTGGACGACGACGAGGATGCACGGCTGCTGATGCAGATGACACTGAGCCGGTACGGAGCGGCGGTCACCACCGCAGGATCGGCACACGAGGCGCTGGCGGTGCTCGATCGCTCACTCCCGGACGTGGTGCTGAGCGACATCGGCATGCCGCACGAGGACGGCTACGATCTGCTGCGGCGGCTCCGATCGAGGCCGGCCGAGCGCGGCGGCACGATCCCGGCCGTGGCGGTGACCGCCTATGCGTCAACGACGGATCGGTCTTCGACGCTGGCCGCAGGCTATCAGGGGCATGTCGCGAAGCCGTTCGAGCCGGGCGAAGTCGCCCGCCTCGTACGACGGCTCGTCACGCCGGATCAGACGGTGGGGCGAAGCGCATAGACCGCCGTTTACTTGCCACCCGCAACTTGTAAGTTGTAACGTGTGCGCGTGGCGACGCAGTGTTCCTTCGATATCACCTCGAACGTCGATCTGCAGGAAGTTGACAACGCGCTGAACCAGGCGCGCAAGGAAGTGGCGCAGCGCTACGACTTCAAAGGCTCGAAAGCCTCGATCGAATTCGACACCAACGAATCGAAGCTCGTGCTCTTGGCGGACGATGACTTCAAGCTGAACGCGCTGTGGGAGATCGTGCAGACGCGGCTCGTACGGCGGAACGTTCCGGTGAAGAACCTGTCGCGCGGGCCCGCGCTGCCGGCCGCCAACAGCACCGTGCGCCAGGAGATCTCGCTGCAGCAGGGCATTCCATCCGAGAAGGCGAAGGACATCGTCAAGTACCTGAAGGACGCGAAGTTGAAGAAGGTCCAGGCGTCCATCCAAGGCGATCAGTTGCGCGTCACCTCTCCGTCCAGGGACGACCTCCAGGAAGCCATGCGCCTGCTCCGTGAGCAGGATTTCGGCGTGGCGCTGCAGTTCGGGAATTACCGGGGATAGCGTAGTGTCCGCCTTCAGGCGGACTACCAACTACCAACTACCGACTACCGACTGTCCAACCAAAAAAAGAGGGCCTGGATCCTGCGGGGGAATCCAGGCCCTGAGGCCGGCGCGGGCTGCGTGGGACTCGCGTCGGCTTATCCGAGACTTACTACCCTTGGGTTCGTCGACCTGTCCGCCATCGCCGTGGCCATGGCGACAGCGGACATTCTCGTTTCGTTCTTAGAAATCGAACTGGACCGACAGACGCGCGAAGCGCGGGCTGAGCAACCCGGTTGCCTGCCCCCACTGCTCGACAACTGCTGTCGCCGGGTTGTCCGCGACGTCGTAGTTGTCCTGATACGTCCGCACCGCGTCGTTGTTGAACAGGTTGTAGATGTCAACGCCGACGTTGATCCGCTTGTTGGCGAACCGGAGGTTCTTTCCGAGCTTCAGGTCGAAGATCGTGTAACCCTCGCCATACAACTGGCCGGTGTTGAGCATATTGATCGTCTGCTGTGTGGCGGTATCCGTGGTGGAACCAGCAGTTGCGATGAAACACCCCACTTGACCGGCCGTTGCCCCGGCGGGACAGGGCTGCGTCGCACGGTAGGCGCTGGTCGGTTCCCAGATCACCTGGTCCTTCTGGAACGCGTGGTTCGCGGCACGCTCGACGCCCGGCCTCCACTGGAACACGGTGCTGACCAGCACGTCGATCTTCGGGATCGTGTAGGCAGCGGTGCCTCTGACGTTTGTTTCCCACCGCGTGTACGGGTTGCACTCAGGCGTCATGCCGTCGTTCTGCCTGATGTTCGGGCGGTTGACCTGTGCGAAGCACAGGTCGCGCACGGCCCGGCCGGTGCTGGTGCCGCCGTTGACGCGCAAACCTCTCAGGCCCCACTTGTTGGTACCGCGCCAGACGAAGTTCGTGTCCACGCCGTTCCAGTTGTAGGCCAGCACGTCCATGATCGTCACCGCGCTCGGCTGGCCGCCTCCCAGGGCAGTTGCGTCGGTCGACAATCCACTGATCGTGTAGCCGCCGCCCCCCGGAAGGTCAGGATGGTTTGGCGCAATGACCTTGTAGAAGTCGAAGCTCGAGTTGGCAATGTGGTTCAGATAGTTCTGATTGCAGGTTTGCAGGTCCTGAGCACCATTGAACCGATCGCACCCGAGTCCGATTGTGTCCGTGACCGTCAGGTTCGAATAATCCCTGCGGTTGTAGGTCACCTCGACCGAGAAGCGCGGCAGGAGCTCGTGCTGGATGCCGATGCCGAACTGCCACTCCGAGCGACGCTTCCCCCACCCATCGAGCAGGGTGTCACCGTAGACATCGCAGTACGCCTTCACGTTCGCCGGAATACCAGCTTCATTGCGGCCGCACTGGGTGGTGGCCAGACCGATAGGCGTACCAGACGCATCCAGGCTGAGCGGATCCCGGCCATATCGCACGCTGTCCTGCCCTCCGACCGAGGTCGGCCCGCCGCAGATATCCGCCGCGCTCTGCGCGGCGAAGTTCAGCAGGTCGCAATCGACGACGCGGTCACCGTCCACGTCCGTCCAGGTCCGCGTGTATCGGTTGATCGTCCGCTGGGCCGGGTTGGCGTCGGCATAGATGCCGCTGATCGAGGCGCCGGACAAGTACTTGCCCATGTTCCACTTGACCGACGTCTTGCCGGTGCCGAAGATGTCCCACGCCACGCCCCACCGCGGGGTGAAGTCGTTGTAGGAGACACCGTCAGTGTTATCGGGCGTGCAGTAGCCCTTCTGCCCGGAGAACCCGCCGCCAACCTGCACGGGCAGGTACGGCTCGTTCGCGTTGCCCTGGGTGAGTCCGTTCCCGATGCCCTGGATGCACGTGCCGGGGTAGCTGCTGAATGCATGGTCGTAGCGGAGCGCGCCGCTCAGCGTGAAGCGCTTCAGCGTCCAGAGATCCTGCACGTAGAAGCCGTTGTAACCCACCCGGTTATCAATGGTGGACGGCCCTGTGTTGACGGTAACGCGATCGGGCACCGGCCGGCGCGCGCTGTTGAACGGATCGTTCGCGTAGTACAGGCTCGTGTTGCCGCACGGGTATGGATTGGCAGCGGTCGGGGCAGTCGTCAGACAGGCCGCCGCCGGCGTGAAGTATCGATACTCCAGACGGGTGTTGCCGGTTCTGTTGGTCCGGGTCTGCGAGAAGTAGCCGCCGTCGTACCCGAACTTGGCGTTGTGCGAGCCAGTGACATAGGAGATCGACGCGCGCGGGCGCCAGTCGTCGAGGTTCCTCTGCTCTGCGGCGCCGCCGATACCGTCAGCCCATGGCCCAGAAGGCACGCCAAAGAGCGCCGCGGAGGCGTTGATCTGCGTCACCTCGCTGTCCGCACCGACGGTCGATCCGAACTCGATCACGCGCGGAATGTCCGGATTCGGCGTGTAGTAGCGATGCTGCGAGAAGTCGTAGAGCTGCCGGTTCGCCGCCAGGCCCGCTTCGAGCAGGATCTTGTTTGTCAGCGGATTCGTCCACGATGCCTGAATCAGCCGGGCAGGGTGCACCTGACCCGACCACCAGCCGTCGCGCGCCGTCCAGGGTGCCACGGAGCCGTCGCACGGATCCTGGCAGGTCAGCCCCTCATCCCAGAAGAAGTTGAACTTGTTCTTCTGTGACGCCTGGAACGTGATGCGCACGTTCGCATTGCGCGTCATGTTCATGAGCGTCAGCGGTCCCTGCGAACGGTCCGCCTGGTAGTTCGCGCCCCACTTGCCGGCGTTGGCGTTGTCCCAGATGCGTTCGACCTGCCGGCTCCACGCGTCCTTCTGCCACGCGCGCGCCGTGCCGAAGAACCAGAGGCGGTCGCGCATGATCGGTCCGCCAAACGCGCCGGACGTGTCGTAGTCGCGGATGAGCGGGTAGCCGCTCACGATCTCGGGAAAGCTCTTGTTGTTCTTCGAGAACCACGATCCGCTGAACAACCCGCCCTCGCGCAGCGAGCCATCGAGGTTGTAGTCTCCGCGCGTGAAGGTCATGAAGTAGTTGCCAGCGAAGCGGTTGCCGCCGGTGCGCGGGATGATGTTGATCGACGCGCCGCCCGTCTCCGATTCGCCGAGCGCACCGGAAATCTGCACGTTGACTTCCTGCGCGTTCGCGACGTCGGCCACATACCCACCGGTCATCCCCATGATCCCGGCGCCGCCGCCGGTGTTGATGATCGTCCCGTCCACCATGACGCGACCCTGCGTCAGGCCGTCGTTGTCGCTGGCCGCCGTATGTGAGGCCAGGTTGTAGATGTTGTTGTTGCACCAGACGCCAACGCCGCCGACGCAGTCGGCACCAAGGCCGGTTGCGGTCAGGCCAGGCGTGAGCGTCAGGATGCTGCGGATATTGCGCGTCGTCGGGAGATCGCGAATGTCGGCGCCCTCAAACGTCGAGATCTGACGCGCGTTTTGCACGTCAACCGTCGGTGCCTCGCCGACGACTGTCTCCGTGACGTTGAGCTGACCGACGGTCATCGTGGCGTTCACGGGCGCGGTGAAGCCTGTCGTCAGCACGACGTTGTTCTGCTGCTGCTTGGTGAACCCCTCGAGGGTGAACGTCACGCTATACGTGCCGACGGGCAGGCTGGTGATTCGATACAGCCCTGCCGCATCGCTCGTAGTCGAGCGGACTTTTTCAATGAGCGCGGGGCTCGTCACTTCAACGAGTACGCCCGGTATTACGCTCCCCTGAGCGTCACGTACGGTCCCGGCTATGTTGCCTTGCTGGGCCAGGACTGATGCTGGCAGCAGCATCAGAAACGCGGCAAATACGACTGACCATCTCACGCATCGTGGCATCGCGGTCCTCCAGTCGGGGGGCTGGGAGCCCCATAGCGGCGGAAAGTTGTGGCGGTTCCCTTTCGTTCCTTCAGGCGCTTCTCGGGCGCGACGGAGCGCCGAGCAAGCGCCTCCCGTTGACCCCGCAGTCAGGGGTCACGTTTTACGCCCGCAAACACAACCTGTCAAGAATTTTGTTAAATGACCGTTAAATCGTTGTAAAAACATGGGGTGGCGGACCCAGTAAGACAAACGAAAACGTCGTTTTTCCCGTCCATACGCGTTTTCGCAGCGCTATTTCTGCTCGCAGCTGCGATGTCCGTGGCCACAGGCCAGCCGCTGCGCGCCGACGCTCAGCCGGCGGACTTCGTCGAGGCGATCTCGGAGCTGACAGCCGCGCTGGAGGGCACCTACGGCGACGAAGGCACCCGGATCAGCGCCGCGCTCGACAGGATGTCCAGAGCGCTGGCTGCGTGGGATCGGCAGATAGCAGCAGCCGAGTCCGAACTGCGCAGCACTCCAAACGTTCCTCCGTCAAATCTCGCCGAGAGGCATGTCTCGCTGGGCCGGATGTATGCCGATCGCGGCCGTCTCGCTGACGCGCTGGCGGAGTTCGACACGGCCTCCCGGCTCGCGCCCACGCGTGCGGACGTGCACGTGCTCCGTGGTCTTGCGCTGCGAGAGCGCGGCAACCCCGCGGAAGCACTCCAGGCGTTTCGGCGTGCGCACACCCTGGGCCCGGGCGACCCAGTCATCGCGTACTACCTGTTCCGTGAGGCGACGATCAGTGGAAACACCGATGCTGCGCAGGAGGCATTGAAGACGCTCGCCGCTGCCTATCCGAAGCTCCGGCAGGCGAAGAAGGGAGTGACGTTCAGCCGTCTCGCGCCACTTACGGGCCTCGCCACTGGCCCGCCGATTCTTCCGCTTGCCGCGTACAGTCAGGCGTTCCGCGACCTCGCACGCGGAGATTACGAACGCGCAATTGCCGGATTCCGGACTGCCGTGGCCAGCGACCCGCTCGTGGCAGACCCGGCGGCCGGGTCGGGACTCATGGCGCGCGCCTTCGCCGCTCTTCGACAAGGGCGCGTGACCGAGTCGCGGTCTCTGCTCGAGCAGGCCGGCCCGCCACGGGATTCGTCGGAGGCGCACCGTGTACTCGGTCTCGTCTACTGGGCACAATCGGACTACGACCGGAGCATTGCGGCGCTGACGACCGCTATCAGCCTCTCTCCGCGTGATGAACGGGCGCGCCTGGCGCTCGCGCGCGTGCTGAATTCGGCGGGCCGTGATGCGGACGCCGAACGAGCGCTCCACGACGCCGTTCGCGTTCTGCCTGATTCCGTGCTTGCACACTGGTGGCTGGCGTTGGCCTATGAGCAGGTCAACCGGCTTGCCGAAGCGCGGAAGGAAGCCGAGCAGGTCACAGCAGCGGCGGTCTTTGGCGAAAGCCAGCTTCACGCAGCCATCGGGCGATTTGCCCTGCGCGCCGCTGACGGTCATGGAAGCGTCGACGCATTCGCGCGCGCCACACGTGCCAACCCGAACGACCCGGCGCTGCACAGGTCCCTTGCCGACGCGTTGCTGCAGCAGGACCGCCCAGACGAAGCGTTGGCCGAGTTCGTGGCGCAACTGCTCATCGATCCTCTCGACGCTGCAGCCCATGCCGGCATCGGACAGATCCACCTGCAAGCGGGCCGCGACGGCGACGCGGTAGACGCGCTCCGGCGTGCCACGGATCTGGCACCAGCCAACACCGAGGCGCGATATGCGCTCGCCAGCGCGCTGGAACGCCTCGGCCGCTCCGGCGAAGCCGCGCAACACTTCGCGCGCGTCGAACAGGGGCAGCGCCAGACGCTGGCCGATCGGCGCCGCGAGCTGTCCGCGGCCGCACTCAAGCAGGAGGCGGCGTTACGCGCCGCCGAAGGCCGCGTCGACGCCGCTATCGGCCTCTACGAGCAAGCGCTTGCGATCGAATCGGATCCCGTCGTGTACGGCCGGCTGGCCGATCTGTACGCAAAGGCGGGACGCGCCGCGGATGCGATACGCGCCCGGGCGATGTACGAAAAGGCAATGAAAGACGATCGCTCGGGCAGGATCCCAGCGCAGTGAACCGTCTTCGGCGGGGCACGCTGACCTGGGCGCTCGCCGCTGCGATGGCGGGAGGGTTCATCAACGCCGCCCCCGGTGGCCAGACACTTCCACCTGGCCGCTCTACAACGGTTCGATTCGCTGACGCGACGCGCGAGGCAGGCATCGACTTCCGCCACGTCAACGGCGCGAGTCCCGACAAGCATCTGGTCGAAACCATGGGCTCCGGCGGCCTCTTCTTCGACTACGACGACGACGGCTGGATCGACCTGTTCCTCGTCGATGGAGGTTCGTTCGCCGATCCGGCGGTCGCCCGGCGGGCACGGCATCGCCTGTTCAGGAACCGCGGCAATGGCACGTTCCAGGACGTCACCGCGCAGTCCGGGATCCAGCACCGCGACTACGGGATGGGCGCGTGCGCGGGTGACTACGACAACGATGGCCGGGTCGATCTCTACGTGACGAACGTCGGACCGAACATGCTGTACCGCAACGCCGGCGGCGGCGCGTTCGCCGACGTCACACGAACCGCCCGCGTCGGTTCGACGCTCTGGAGCACCAGCTGCGCCTTCGCGGATCTCGACAGGGACGGCGACCTCGACCTCTTCGTCACCAACTACGTCACCGCTGACCCGTCCCGGAACCCCTACTGCGGAAACGCCGCGCTGAACGCACGCGGTTACTGTCATCCGCTCCAGTTCGACCCGCTGCCGAACATTGTCTACCGCAACGACGGCAACGGCACATTCACCGATGTCAGCGCGGAATCCGGCGTGGCGGCGTATCGCAGCAACGGACTCGGCGTCGTCATCGCGGATTACGACGATGACGGGTGGCCGGAGGTCTTCGTCGCGAACGACGCCATGCCGAACTTCCTGTTCCGCCGCACGGGGCAGTGGCGCTTCGAGGAGGCTGCGCTTCGTGCTGGAGTCGCGGTGGCGAGCGACGGACGGGCGCGCTCCGGGATGGGCACCGACGCGGGCGACTACGACGGCGACGGGCATCTCGACCTGGTCGTCACCAATCTCGATTCAGAGATGTACAGCCTGTATCGGGGACTCGGTCGCCAGTTGTTCGCGTACGCGACCCCCGAGAGCGGCATCGGACCCGCGACGCGTCCCTTCGTTGGTTTTGGCGTCGTCTTCTTCGACTTCGACCACGATATGCAGCTCGACGTGGCGTTCGCGAACGGGCACCTCATGGACAACCCTCTGATGAGGCGCGCGGGAGCGACCTACGGGCAGCGGAACCTGTTGTTTCGCAACATCGCGCCGCGCCGGTTCGCAGACGTGACCGCCTCCGCCGGTCAGGGGTTCGCGCTCGAGAAAGTCAGCCGCGGTCTGGCCGCCGGCGACATCGACAACGACGGCGACCTGGATCTGCTCGTCACCAACAACGGCCAGACCGCGGATCTCCTTCGCAACGATGGCGAACATGGCAACGCGCTCATGGTCGGCCTCATTGGCAAGCACAGCAACCGCGACGGCATCGGCGCCAGACTGCGGCTGACCACAGGGACCCGCACGCAAATCCGCGAGGTGAAAGCGGGCTCGAGTTATCTCGGACAGAACGATCTGCGCCAGCACTTTGGGCTTGGAACGAATCAACGGGCCGATCGGCTCGAGGTGCGCTGGCCGAGCGGGCGGAACGAAGTGATTCCGAACGTGGCGGCGAACCAGATCATTGCAATTCGCGAAGGCGATGGGATCGTCAGCGCCGCGCCGTTCGTGCGCTAGCCGAGGAAGGCGTGATCGTCAGTGCGGAAGCGCGCGCCGCCTCGTGTTGCACGCCCCCTCCCTCGCGCGCCACATAGAAACGGTCCACGCTCAGCGACTCGGCAGTTTCGCTATTGCCGTTTGGCCATCGGATTGTGAGCTTATCCACCTTCGTCGCCGCGCCAAGGCCGAAGTGCGCGCGCATGTCGTTGTGCGACATGTAGCTCCCGCCGCTGCGGACTTCGACGGTCTGCCGCCGTGCGCCGGTCTCGATCACGACCTTCGCTCCGATGGCCGACCGATTGCCTCGAACCCCTTCGAGCCGCAGGGTCATCCAGTGGCCGCCGGTCGAGTCGTTGCGCAGGAGTAACGGACGGCCATCGATGGCTGACACCAGAATGTCGATGTCGCCGTCGTTGTCGACATCGCCGAACGCGGCGCCGCGGCTCGACTGCTCGAGGAGCAGTGGTCCGCCGACCTCCGTCGTGATCAGGCGGTACTGACCGCGACCGACGTTTCGCAGGAGCTGGTTGCGCTGACGGTACGTACTCGTGCCGGTCCGCTCGACGTCGGGATACACGTGACCGTTAGCGATGAAGAGGTCGAGCAGGCCGTCGTTGTCCACGTCGACGAACCCGACGCCCCAGCCGAGGTACGGCCCCAGTGTGGCGGTCAACCCGGAGCGGAGACTGGAATCCACGAAGAGGGCGTCACCCTGGTTGAGATAGAGCGAGGTGTAGTCCTGCGCGAAATTGGTCTTCACGAGGTCGAGGCGGCCGTCCCCGTTGACGTCTCCCGCGTCGACGCCCATCCCTGCCTGCTCGCGCCCATCGGCGCTGACCGCCAGGCCTGATTGCAGCGCGCGCTCACTGAACGTCCCGTCGCGCCGGTTCTGGAAGAACAGATTCGGCGTCGAATCGTTGGCGACGTAGATGTCCGGCCAACCGTCGTCGTCGAGATCGCTGAACAGGACGCCGAACCCGTAGTATCCGGGATCTAGGGTGTTGGTGGCCTTCGTCACGTCGGCGAACGTGCCGTTCCCTTGGTTGCGATACAGCGCATCGGGCTCGCCAGGCAGACCACGCGGGCCGCAGAACACGTCGATGTTCTCGAAACGGCAGGATGACCGCTTGCCGCGCGTCGGCACCTTGCCGGGCACGAACCGGACGAAATTGGCAACGAACAGATCGACGTTGCCGTCGCGATCGTAATCGCCGAATGCGCAGCCGGTGCTCCATCGGGGATCGCGCGCCTGCGTGGTGGCAACGAACGAACGCCCACTGATGTTGCGCCACAGCACATTTGGACCATACGCCGTGATGTACACGTCCTCGAAGCCGTCGTTGTCGTAATCGGCCACGCAAACGCCCGTGCCCCAGCCGGGTCTGGTGAGGCCGGTTGCCGCCGTCACGTCGGTAAACCGGTCGCCGTCGTTGCGATACAGCGCAACCATTGGATGACTCGCCGCCTTCTCGGTAAGCGTGGAACCGTTGACGAACAGCACGTCGAGATCGCGGTCGTTGTCGTAGTCGAAGAGCGCGACGCCGTTGCCTATCGTCTCGACGATGAAATCCTTCGACGGGGTCCCCGAGATGTTGAGGAAGGAGGCCAGGCCCGTTGAGCCCGACACGTCGGTGAACCGGATGGTCGATCCCTGCGTGGCCCGGGGTGGATCGGCGCCCACGGCGAGCAGCACGACAATCGCCAGTGCGCCGAGGGCTCGGGCCATGAGATCGGGGCAGAGTCTATCCTTCATCGTGTCGAGGGAGACGGATCTTCGAATTGGCGTCGCTGGTCGTCGCGCGTAGACGAGCGGAGGCGTTCGAACTCCCTGAGGTGCTGCATGCCTTCGGCGGTCTTCCCCATCCGGACCAGCGTGTTGCCGAGCGCGTAGCGCGCCTGTGGGTCCATCGGATTCAGCGCGACCGCCCGGCGCAGGGTGCGTTCCGCGGCGTCGAACCGCTCCGCGGCAAGATGAATCCGGCCGATGGCGCTGACCGTCGCGCCATCCTCGCCGCCGAGGAACACGGCTACGAGGAATTCCGTCAGGGCCTCGTCAGCGCGTCCGACACGAAAGAAGGCGAACCCGAGATCCTTGTGAGCCTGGGGCTCGTTCGGCAGCAGCCGCGCGCGCCGCGTCAGCGCGTCGATGACACGTTCATACTCCTGATGGCGGTGCGCGAGCTGGGCAATTCTCCAGTGGACCGCAGCCTTCCCGGCGACGATGGGAAGCGCCACCACTTCCTCGAGCGTTGAGAGAGCGTCAAGGCCACGGTTCTGCAGATCGTAGACGACGGCCAGCGCCCAGCGTGCGACGCCGGACGCTGGCACCGCCTCGATGGTCTGCCGCAGGACATGCTCTGCGTCCGTCACGTTGCCCGCCTCCGTGAGCATGGCGCCAAGCGCTACCCCCGCGCGCTCGTCGTGCGGTGCAAGCCGGACAGCGTCGCGAAGGTGACGGACGCCATCTTGCCGCCTGGCCCCAGCGCGATAGGCAAGACCGAGCAGACGATGCGCCTCTGACGACTCCGGAATCGCCTCCACCGCAGCCTCGAGGTGTTGGATCGCCGCGGCGGTGCGGTTCTCGCGCATGGCGGCGGCTCCCGCCCGCACGTGCGGACTCAGACGCGCCCGGTCACTGAGCAACGGGTCGGTTCCGAGAGCAGTCCGAAATCGCTCCATCGCTTCGCGGAACCGACGGCTGCTGAGCAGGGCAAAGCCCTCTGCATAGTGCGCCGGCGCAAAGACGGGGGTGCGCGCGGCCGAATCAGGAATGAGTTCGAGTCGTATGAACGGCGCCGGTGCGGGCGCCCCGGGCTCGCGCGTCGCGGCCGCCAGGACCGCGGCCGACAACTGAAGCTGCTCCGGCGCGTTGGGCGACGGGCGCGACGCGGCCAGATAGGCGGCCACGGGATCCGCGCTGTCAATCTGGCTCGCGGCCGCAAACGTGTCGGCGGCTTCGGCAGGACGGCCCGTGGCTTCCTGCAGGAGGCCATACAACAGGCGGGTCGCTGTCCGGTCGGGTGCCGCCGCAATCGCCGCAGCGATTGCACGCGTCGCCTCCTCGAATCGACCCTGCTGCACGTAGAAACGCGCAAGTTCGGCGGGTTCGCCTCCCGTCCGCCTGATCGCCGCCTCCTCCGCGATCTGCGATTGCTCCCAGGCGTCCAGAATGGCCGCCACACGATCGAGGGCCGCGGCCGCAAGTGGCCCTTCGTCCCCGTAGCGCCCGAACAGCGCCGAGTGAAAGGCGATGAGCGAATCGAAGAAGTCGTCCTTCTGGGCCGTTGCCAGACTGGCGTGGAGAACCAGCCAGAACGCGAAGAACACGCTGATGAATAGGCGTTCTGAGGACATGACCGCTGCTGAACCCATAACAACGAATAGGGCCTGGATCCTGCGGGGGAATCCAGGCCCTGAGGCGGACACGAGCTGCGTGGGGCTCGTGCCAGCTTATCGTGCGTACTTCTTCGTGGTCTTCGCGGTGACCTTCGTGCTTCAGAAGTCGAGCTGAATCGAGAGCCGCACGAAGCGCGGGCTCAGCAACTCGGTCGCCTGCCCCCATTTCTCGACGGCCGGCGTTGCCGGGTTGTCAACGGCGTCGAAGTTGTTTTCGTAAGCCCTGATCGCGTCGTTGTTGAACAAGTTGTAGATATCGACGCCGACGTTGAGGCGCTTGTTCGCGAACCGGACGTTCTTCGACAGCTTCAGGTCGAAGATGCTGTAGCCCTCGCCGTACAGCTCGCCGGTGTTGAGTAGATCGACCGTATAGGCCGTTGCGGTCGTGGTGCCTGTCGCGACGAAACAACCCACACCTGTGGTACCGGCCGGGCAGGCCGCCGTCGCCCGTGCAGCGCTGCTCGCCTCCCAGGTTACCTGGTCCTTGGTGAAGGTGTGGTTCGCGCTGCGCGGGACGCCTGGCCGCCACTGGAACACCGTGCTCACGAGAACATCTGCCCAGGGCTTGTTCGGCAGAATCGTGTAGGCGGCGGTGCCTCGGACGTTCGTGTCCCACCGCCTGTACGGGTTGCATGCCGGCGTCACGCCGTCGTGCTGCTTGACGTCCGGGCCATCGAGCGAGGTGTGGCACAGGTCACGCACGGAACGACCCGTGCTGGTGCCGCCGTTGACGCGCAGACCGCGAAGGCCCCATTTGTCGGTGCCGCGCCACACGAAGTTGGTGTCGACGCCGTTCCAGGTGTAGCTCAGCTCGTCCATGATCGTCACCGCCGAACCCGGGGTGACAAAGAACGCGGCATTCGGGTTGGCCAGACCACGAAGCACGTATCCGCCGCCACCTGGCAAGTCAGGATTGCTTGGCGCCACGGCACTGAAGAAGCTGTAGTTCGCGGCGGTGAAATTCAGGTAGCCGTCCTGGCACGCCTGCGTCTCCTGCGCGCCATTGAAGCGATCGCAGCCGATCCCGAGCTGATCGGTCACCGTCAGGTTCGAGTAACTCCGGCGGTTATAGGTCACCTCGGCGGAAAAGCGCGGCAGGATCTCGTGCTGGATGCCGAGGCCGAACTGCCACTCCGACCGGCGTCTGCCCCACCCATCGAGCAGGCTCTGTCCGTACACGTCGCAGTACGCCTGCACTGCAGCTGGGATGCCGTTTTCGCTACGTCCGCACTGCGTGGTCGCCAGACCAATCGGCACGCCTGCCGCATCCAGGCTCAGCGGGTCGCGACCGTATCGCGTAGCGTCCGGGAATGGGAAGGTCAAGAACGGATTTGGCCCGGCGCAGATATCCCCACCCGACGCGCTAAGGTCCTGCGCGTTGAAATTCAGCAGGTCACAGTCCACTCTGCGGTCGCCGTCCACGTCGGTCCAGGAACGGACATACTCGTTGACCGCACGCTGCGCGGGATTGGCGTCGGCATAGATGCCGTTAATCGCCGCCCCCGCCAGATACTTGCCCATGTTCCACTTGACCGACGTCTTGCCGGTGCCTAAGACGTCCCACGCCACGCCCCACCTCGGCGTGAAGTCGTTGTAGGCGACGCCGTCAGTGTCTGGCGTGCAGTAACTGTTCTTCCCGGCGGACGTGCCGCCAACCTGAATGGGCACATACGGCTCGTTCCCGCCCGCGCCAATGCACGTTCCCGGGTAGTGGCTCGTCGCATGGTCGTAGCGGATAGCGCCGCTCAGCGTGAGCCGCTTCAGCGTCCACTGATCCTGCACGTAGAATCCGCTATAGGCCACTCGGTTTTCGATGGCGGCCTTCCCCGTGTTGATATTGACCCGCGTTGGCACCGGCCGCATCGCCTGGTTGTACGGGTCGCTCGGGTAATAGAGGCTCGTGTTGCCGCAGGTTGACGCCGCGGGATTTGCGGCGTTGTAACAGCCCACGGCGGGCGTGTCGTATCGATACTCCAGCCGCGTGTTGCCGGTGCCGTTGCGCCGGGTCTGCGCGAAGTAGCCACCGTCATATCCGAACTTGGCGTTGTGTGAGCCGGTGACAAAGGAGATCGAGGCGCGCGGGCGCAGGTCATTGAGGTTCCGCGACTCGGCCAGGCCGCCTATACCGTCGGAGATCGGTCCCGACGGCAGGCCAAGGAAACGAAAATCCGTGGCATTGAGCGCACCTGTCGCATCCACGCCGACGGTCGTTCCGAATTCGTTCACCCACGGAATGTCCTGGTTGCTCTTGAAATAGCGGTGATGAGAAAAGTCGTAGAGCTGCCGGTTCACGGACGCACCCGCTTCGAGCAGGATGACGTTCGTCAGCGGATTCGTCCACGACGCCTGCATCAGCCGGGCGGGATGCACCTGACCCGACCACCAGCCGTCTCGCGAGGTAAAGGCCGCCACGGCGCCGTCACACGGATCCTGGCAGGTCAGCCCCTCGTCCCAGAAGAAGTTGAACTTGTTCTTCTGTGACGCCTGGAACGTGAGGCGCACGTTGGCGTTGCGCGTCATGTTCATCAGTTGCAGCGGCTGTTGCGACCGATCCGCCTGGTAGTTCTGTCCCCATATGCCGGCGTTCTTGTTGTCCCAGATGCGGTCGGTAGGGTGACTCCACGAGTTCTTCTGCCAGGCACGCGCCACCGAGAAGAACCACAGGCGGTCGCGCTTGATCGGTCCGCCAAACGCCCCTGACGTGTCGTAGTCGCGGATGAGCGGATAGCCGCTGTTGATCGTGGGATAACTGGCGGTGTTCTTGGAGAACCACGAACCGGTCAAGAAGTTCCCACCACGCACATTGCCATCGGTGGCATACGCCCCCTGCGTGTAGGTCATGAAGTAGTTGCCGGCGAATCGATTGCCGCCGGTGCGCGGAACGATGTTGATCGACGCGCCGCCGGTTTCCGATTCGCCCAGCGCCCCTGAGATCTGCACGTTGACTTCCTGGGCGTTGGCGACGTCGGCGACATAGCCGCCGGTCATCCCCATGATCCCAGCGCCGCCGCCGGTGTTGATGATCGTCCCGTCCACCATGACGCGGCCCTGGCCGAGCGAGTCGTCGGCGAGCGTGTCCGCGGGGGCGAAGGCGCCTGTTGGTTGGGTGTCGGCGTGAGCGCCCAGGTTATAGATGTTGTTGTTGCACCAGACGCCGACGCCGCCCACGCAGTCCGCGCCCAGGCCGGTCGGGGTGAGCCCCGGCGTCAGGGTCAGGATGCTGCGGATGTTGCGCGTCGTCGGGAGTTCGCGAATGTCCGCGCCCTCGAACGTCGTCACCTGACGCGCGTTCTGCACGTCAACCGTGGGCGCCTCGCCGATGACTGTCTCGGTAACACTGAGCTGGCCAACGGTCATGGTGCCGTTGACGGGAGCAGTGAACCCGGTGGTCAGCGCCACATTGTTCTGCTGCTGCTTGGTGAATCCTTCCAGCGAGAAGGTCACCGAATAGGTGCCGACGGGAAGATTCGTGATTCGATACTGCCCGTTCTGATCGCTGTTCGTTGAGCGGACTTTCTCAATCAGGGCAGGGCTTGTCACTTCGACAAGCACACCCGGCATCACGCCTCCCTGGGCGTCACGTACGGTCCCGGCTATGCTGCCTTGCTGGGCCAGGACTGATGCTGGCAGCAGCATCAGAAACGCAGCGAGTACGACTGACCAACTCACGCATCGTGGCATTGCGGTCCTCCAGCCGTCGAGAACCAAGACAGGCCCTTGGCGGCGGAATTTAGTGGAGGGCTTCCCCAAGCTCCCCCGTCCCCTCATCGCAGACACTTAGGGCGCAACGGGGCGTCCTAGTGCATTTCAATTACCCCGCAGTTATGGGGTCACGTTTTACGCCCCTAAGCACAGCCTGTCAAGAATCTTGTTAAATAAGGGTTAAATCGTTGTAAAACCGTGGGGTCATGGGGTCGGTCGGACTAACGAAATCGTCGCTTCTCGCGTCCATATCCGTTTCGGCTGCGCTGTTTCTGCTGTCATCCGTGACCGTGGCAGCCCAGCGGACGACCCCGTTTGCCGAGGCCTTGATCGATCTGACTGAAGCGGTCGAGGGAATCTACGGCGATGAAGGCGCGCTGATCGCGACGGTGCTCGACAGGATGTCGAGTGCGCTCAAGGCGTCATCGCCCGTTTCCGCCACCGTTCTTCACGATGCGCTCGGCAGCATGCCCGTCATTCCCCTCTCCACGTATCGCGAAGGGTATGCGCGCATGGCTCGGGGCGAATTTGAAGCCGCGATTGTCGAGCTTCGCCGCGCGGCATCCCGCGATCCTCTAACCGCGGATCCAGCCGCGCGATCGGATGCCGTCCAGCGCGCCGTTGCGTCGCTCAAGCAGGGACGACTGCTCGACGCGCAGTCTCTCCTCGAGCGGTCCGACGTGCTTCGGGATTCCTCGGAAGCGCGCCGTGTTCTCGGGCTCGTGTACTGGGCTGCGTCCGACTACGAGAAGAGTGTCGAGCAGCTCGAAGCAGCGATCCGGCTGAATACGGGTGACGAACGCTCCCGGCTTGCGCTCTCGCGGGTCCTGAGTTCAGCGAACCGCGATGCCGACGCTGCGCGCGTACTCGAAGAAACGATTCGCGCGATCCCGGACTCCGGCCGAGCGCACTGGTGGCTGGCGATGAGCTACGAGCGTCTCAATCGCTTTGCGGACGCACGGGCGGAGTTCGAACGCGCGGCAGCCGCAGCGGTAGCAGGCCAGAGCCATCTTTACGGCACGATTGGCCGCCTCGCCTCTGGCGCGACGGATCTCGATGGTGCGGTTGACGCGTTGACGCGCGCCACCAGGGCTGAACCGAACAATCCGACATGGCACAGGCTGCTCGCCGGCGCCCTCCTTCATCAGGATCGTGCCGGCGACGCCCTCGCCGAGTTCATCCAGGCGCTGCTGCTCAATCCCGGGGATGCAGAGGCGAATTTCGGGATCGGGCAGATTCACCTGAACGCCGGCCGCTACGCTGAAGCGGCGAGTGCATTCCGCCGCGCGACGGACTCGAATGCGAATGCGATCGATGCGCAATACGCGCTCGCAACTGCGTTGACACGCCTGGGCAACAGCAAGGAAGCCGCACGCTACTTCGAGCGCGTCGAGCTGGCCCAGAAACAGGCGATGGCGAGCCGGCGGCGAACTCTCTCGATCGACGCGTTGAAGGAGGAGGCAGCGCTCAAGACCGGCGCGGGAGACCATCAGGCCGCGACGGCACTCTGGCGGCAGGTCATCCAGCTCGATCCCCAGCGGGCGTCCAATCACACCGGGCTTGCGGCCGCGCTTGCCAGTGCCGGCCAGGACGACGGGGCCATCGTCGAGTACGAGCGCGCTGCCGCCCTGGGCGCCGAGCCGGTGGTCTACCGTCAACTGGCGGATCTCTACGCAAGAATCGGACGCGCCCCGGATGCTGCACGCGCACGGGTCCGGTATGAAGCGGCGTTGCAGGGCAACGCGAGCCGGGGCCGGTGACCACAAGGACCGTCGTTGCTGCGACCCTGGTCGCGCTCGCATTCTTCGCCGTGAGCCACGTGCACGGGCAGAAACAGCCGGCCGGTGTGACTGGCGGCGGCGTGCAGTTCACCGACATCAGCGCCGCCGCAGGCGTGAGCTTCCGCCACACCAACGGCGCCAGTCCCGACAAGCATCTCATCGAGACCATCGGGTCGGGCGGGCTGTTCTTCGACTACGACAACGACGGCTGGATAGACATCTTCCTGGTCGATGGAGGTTCGCTCGCGAACCCGGCACTCACCCGGGAGGCCCGTCATCGCCTCTTTCGAAATCGGGGCAACGGCACATTCGACGACGCGACGGCGTCGTCCGGCATTCGACACGTCGATTACGGAATGGGCGCGTGCGCGGGCGACTACGACAACGACGGCTGGGTCGATCTCTATGTCACCCACTTCGGCCCCAACACGTTGTATCGCAACAGCGGCAAGGGCGCCTTCACCGACGTCACGCAGACGGCTCGTGTGGGCTCGCGGTCGTGGAGCACCGGCTGCGCGTTCGCGGATCTCGACCGGGACGGCGATCTGGACCTGATCGTGACGAGCTATGTCTCGGCGACCGAGAAACACAACCCGTTCTGCGGGAACGCGCGGCTGAAGACACGTGCCTACTGTCATCCGCTCAGGTTCGATCCGCTGCCCAGCGTCGTCTACCGCAACGATGGGAAAGGGACCTTTACAGATGTCAGCGCCGAAAGCGGGGTCAGCGCGTTGCGCGGCAACGGACTCGGCGTGGTGATCGCGGACTATGACGACGATTCGTGGCCCGAGGTGTTCGTCGCCAACGACAGCATGCCGAATTTCATGTTTCGCCGATCCGGTCCGTGGCGGTACGAGGACATCGCCCTGCGCGCGGGAGTCGCCGTCGCCAGCGATGGCAAGGAGCGCGCGGGCATGGGAACCGACGCCGCGGACTACGACGGCGACGGCCTGCTCGACCTCGTCGTGACCAATCTCGACTTCGAGTCATTCAGCCTCTTTCGAGGCCTCGGCAACCGGCTGTTTGCCTACGCGACGCCCGAGAGCGGGATCGGGGCAGCCACGCTGCCGTTTGTCGGCTTTGGCACTGTGTTTCTCGACTTCGACAACGACGGGCTCACGGATCTGGCATTCGCCAACGGACATATGCTCGACAACGCATCGCAGTTCCGTGCCGGAGCCACACACGCCCAGCGCAATCTGCTCTTCCGGAACATGGGCATGCGCCGTTTCGCGGATGTCACTGCGGCGTCCGGCCCAGGGTTCGCGATTGAGAAGGTCAGCCGCGGCCTGGCGGCAGGCGACATCGACAACGACGGCGACCTGGATCTGCTTGTCACGAACAACGGCCAGAGCGTGGACCTGCTGCGCAACGACGGCAGTCCTGGTCACGCGCTGCTCGTCCGGCTGATCGGCACACAAAGCAATCGAGACGGCATCGGCGCCCGCCTCCGTCTCACCGCGGACGCACGGACTCAGGTGCGCGAGGTCAAGGCAGGATCAAGTTACCTGGGACAGAACGACCTCCGGCAGCATTTCGGCCTTGGGCCGGCGACTCGGGTCGATCGCCTGGAAGTCCGATGGCCGAGCGGCCGGCTCGACGTCGTTCGGGACATTCCTGCCGACCAGATTCTCACGATCAGGGAGGGTGCCGGCGTCGTGGGTAATCAGGCACTCAGGCGGTAGTTCGTTTTCCTACTACCTCGTCCTGTCAGGTAAAGTCATCTTGTGGCAGTTACGGTTCTCATCGCGCCCCCTGAACACCTGGGTGGGCTTCAGGAGCAGCGCGGTCTGAAAGGCGCTCAGGCCTTTGCGGACAGCGACGCGCACATGGCGCTGGACGTCATCACGCGTGATCGCCCCCAAATCATCGCCCTCGAGCGGGACTTTGCCTCCAGCCGGCGCGGCGTGGCGCTGATGAACCGCATCAAGGCAGACCCGGCGCTGGCCTCGACCGAAATCCGGATCGTCTTCTCGCGCCGTGCGCCGCGATTCAAGGTCAGCAGGGCAACCAGCGTCATCATCGACGGCAACCCGGCGACAGTCATCGACATCTCGCTGGTGGGGGCTCAGGTGGTTTCCGCGACCTCGCTGCGCCCCAACCAGCGCATCCGCATGTCGCTCGACGTCGATCCCGGGCTCCGGTTCAACGCCAACGTCGCATGGGCCGCTTTCGAGCTGCCATCAGAGGGACCGCGGTACCGCGCGGGCATCCAGTTCCACGACGCGAACGCCGACATGCTGTCGCGCCTGATCGACGCGATCGCAGTCGATCGCTAACGCGAAGACCGGCGCATCGGGAGCGCATCGGCCAGCGCCTGTGACAACTCCGTTGTCGTAAAGGGCTTCCTCAAAAGCGGGGCATCCTGCGGGTCGAGCGGTTCGTCCGGGGCCTCGCGGCTCATGAACGCCACGCGCACGAACGGCCGCTGCTGTCCGACTGCCCACGCCAGCTCTCGGCCGTCGATGTCCGGAAGGCGCAGTTCGGTGAGCAGCACGTCGATCCGGAGCTGCTCCGCCACGACGCGCATCGCGTCCTCGCCACTGGCGACGACCACCACGTCACATCCGAGCGCCGCGAGCTGGCCATCCACCGCCAGCCGCAACTCCGCATCGTCTTCGACCAGCAGGACGTGGCGCATCGCCGGAACACTCTACTTCTTCTTCTTTTCCTCCCACACCACTTCGGTTTCGCCGTTGGGCTGCAGCTTCAGGATGGCGTTCGAGATGCGATCGGTAGGAACCTTCAACGGCAGGTGCGCTTCGTACACCAACTCCTTCGGTCCGGCCGTGCGCAGTTCGAACTTCACATTGTTGCGGCGAAGCAGCTGCTCGAGGTCGCGGCGAAGCGCCGCCGGATCCGCGACGGTGACTTTCAGCTCGAACGTCTTCAGACGCTCCGGCTCGAGCGACTCGACAATCCAGAGGACGCCGAGGATGAAGAGCGTTGCAAAGGCCGCAAGGCCATAGAGCTCCACGCCCGACGCGAGGCCAACCGTCAGGCAGCCGAGCATCACCGACGCGTCCTTCGGATCGTCCACCTTGGTGCGATAGCGAATGAGGCTGGCGACGCCGACAATGCCGAACGCTCTCGCCAGGCTCGCACCGACGATCAGCATGACAAGCCCGCCCACGACCGCCAGAACGATCTGCGTCTGAATGACGGGAGCGGACCGCGGAGGCGTGCCGCGGGCTCTCGGGCGGAACGCGAGTACCGCGCCGAGGACGGCGGCGAATGGCAGCGCGAGAAACGCGCGCGCAACCATTGCCACATGAGCTTCGAGAATATCGGGGACGTATCGTGAGAACTCGGGAGGAAGGGCTTCTGCCTGCATCGCGTCGTTTCTTGCCCGCCACCAAGCGGCCGTACCCGCTACGGTCGAGTTCGCGGCGAAAACTCCGCTGTACGTTTTAGCAAGGCACGTTCCAGCATACGGATCAGGTCGGGCGGGGATTCCCGGATGGCATCAGCTTTGGTAGCTGTACGGTTCCCGATGCCTGCCGACACGCTGCCGCTCTCGACGTACCGACTGCAGTTCAACTCGAGTTTCACCTTTCAGGACGCGGCGGCGATTGTGGATTACCTGCACGCGCTCGGCATCTCACACTGCTATGCCTCGAGCTACGTGAAAGCGGTTCCGGGCAGCGCGCACGGGTACGACGTCGCGGATCCCACACGACTCAATCCAGAACTCGGCGATGAAGAGTCGTACGCTACGTGGATCGCGCGCCTCCGGGCGCACGGGATGGGCCACATCCTGGATATCGTGCCCAACCACATGGGCATTGCAGGATCAGCGAACCCCTGGTGGCAGGACGTTCTCGAAAACGGCGCCAATTCGCGTTACGCGCCGGTCTTCGACATCGACTGGACGCCGCTCAAGCCGGAGCTCGTGGACAAAGTGCTGCTGCCCGTGCTCGGAGATGCGTACGGCGCTGTGCTCGAACGCCAGGAGATCCAGCTCGAGTACGAACATGGAGCGTTCCGCGCCCGCTATCACGATACGCTCCTGCCGATCGCGCCTGGCACCTACGACCGCATTCTCTGCATCGACAAGGAACGGCTGATTCAGGACATCGGCGAGAGTTCCGAAGAGGGCATTGAATTCCTCAGCATCCTCACCGCGATCCGGCATCTTCCCAGCCGCCAGTCAGCAGACCCCGAGCAGCTGGCTGAGCGCGACCGTGAAAAGGAAGTCGTCAAGAAACGGCTCGCAACGCTCACGGCCCACTGTGCACGAATCCAGGATCACGTGCTGGGCGCGGTCCGTACGCTGAACGGCGTACACGGCGATGCGCGCACCTTCGATGCACTCGACACGCTGCTGGGTGCGCAGTCCTATCGCCTCGCTCATTGGCGGGTCGCGGGCGAGGAAATCAACTACCGGCGCTTCTTCGACATCAACGAGCTGGCCGCCATCCGGATGGAAGACCCGGAGGTCTTCGAGCGTGTCCACGCGTTCGCGTTCGACCTGATCAAACGTGGCTGCCTGGACGGGATCCGAATCGATCACGTGGACGGCCTGTTCGATCCCGGAGACTATCTGCGACGGCTTCGCTCGCGTGCTCAGGAGGTCCTGGCGGATTCACCGTCAGAGTCGCGCGGCTTCTATCTGGTCGTCGAGAAGATTCTGACCGGCAACGAGGAACTGCCGGACTGGCCGGTCGAGGGCACCACGGGCTACGACTTCCTCGTAAAGGTGAACGGCCTGTTCGTGGACGAGCGGAACGAGCGCGCGATCAGCGACGTCTACGAGCGCTTCGTGCGGCTCAAGGTTCCCTACGAAGAAATCACCTATCGCGGCAAGCAGCTCGTCCTCCGGGTCAGCATGGCCGGCGAGCTGAACGTGCTGGGGCACCGGTTGAACCTCTTCTCAGAGCGCAACCGCCACTATCGCGACTTCACGCTCAACGCGCTGACTCAGGCGATGCGCGAGATCATCGCCTGCTTTCCGGTCTACCGCTCCTATGTCAACGACCATGACGAGGTCAGCGAACAGGATCGCCGGTCGATCGAATACGCCGTGCGTGAGGCGAAGCATCGGAATCCCAACCGGCCGGCGGCGGTCTACGACTTCGTCAGCGACCTGCTGCTCAAGCGTGCCGGCTACATCAGCGAATCCGCGCGCGACGAGCACATGCGCTTCGTCGGCAAGTTCCAGCAGGTGACGAGCCCGGTCACCGCCAAGGGCATCGAGGACACTGCGCTCTATCTCTACAACCGCCTCGTCTCCCTCAACGAGGTGGGCGGCGAGCCTGCTGGCTTCGGCACGCCGCCCGAGACACTCCACGCCTGGCTCGCACGGCGCGCGCAGCGCTGGCCGCACGGCCTGTCCACGACATCCACCCACGACACGAAGCGCAGCGAGGACGTGCGTGCGCGGCTGAACGCGCTCTCGGAGGTGCCGGGTGCCTGGAAACAGGCGGCCGGACGATGGGCACGTCTCAACCGGCGCGCGCGCTCCATGGTGGGCGGCCAGTCGTACCCGAGCCGGAACGAGGAATACCTGCTGTATCAAACGCTGCTGGGTACGTGGCCGCTCGAGACGATGACCGCCGGGCAGGAGGCGGGCTATCACGACCGCATCGTGGCCTACATGCTGAAGGCAATGCGCGAAGCCAAGGTGTTCACGAGCTGGTTGAACCCCAGCGTGGCTCACGAGCAGGCGATGGCGCGGTTCGTCAGCTCCGTGCTCTCGCCTGAGAACCGCCCCTTCCGCGACGACTTCCTCCGGCTGCACGCGACGATCTCCCGTTGCGGCATCTACAACTCCCTGGCGCAGCTCGCGATCAAGATCTGCGCGCCGGGCATTCCTGATTTCTACCAGGGGTCGGAGCTGTGGGACTTCGCGCTGGTCGATCCCGACAACCGCCGCCCCGTGGACTACGAGCGCCGCCGCCTGCTGCTGGCGGCCCTCGATCTGGAGTGCGCACGCGACGGGCACGGCGAGGTCGCCGCGCGGGTACTCGAATCCCGGGACGACCGGCTCAAGCTGTTTACCAGCACGATGCTGCTGCGGGCCCGGCGGCAGGCGCGCGACATCTTTACCTGCGGCGACTACAATCCGGTGGACGTGCAGGGCGCGCAACGCGATCACGTGTTTGCCTTCACCCGCAGCGCCGGGTCACGGTGCGCGATCGTCGCGGTGCCGCGCCTGGTCGCCACGCTGACCTCGCATCTCGGCGAGGTCCCGACCGGTGAGCGCGTCTGGCAGGACACCTATCTCGTGCCGCCGGCCGGCGGCTGGCGCGGCGGCTTTCACGACGCCATCACCGACCGGTGCGTGACGATTCAGCCGGATTCGGGCGCCATCCGAGTCGCGGACGTCTTCGATCGCTTTCCGATCGCAGTCCTCGTCGGGAGCTAGACGTGGACGTGGGGCTGACCATTGCCCTGGCGTTCATCGCCTGGTTCACGCTCGTCGTGCTCTTCACACCGCGCATCGACTACCAGGTCACGGCCCCGCTCCGCCCCGATAGCGACGAATTCATCTACGTCCTGCAGGCGACGTGTCAGGCCTCGATCCATCCACACAATCGAGTGGAGGTCTTCACCAACGGCAGCCAGTTCTACCCGGCCATGCGCGACGCGATCCGGGCAGCCGAACGATCGGTGAATCTCGAGGCCTACATTTTCCAGCCCGGCGCAGCCGCGGACATGATCGTCGAGGCGATGATCGAGCGCGCACAGGCAGGCGTCGAGGTGCGCGTGGTGTTCGACGCCATCGGCAGCTCGTACCTCGTCAACAGCGCGGCGCGCCGCCTGGCGGCGCATGGCTGCCGCGTCGCCTTCTATCAACCGATCACGTGGTACCGCCTGCACCGCCTGAACAACCGGACCCACCGCGAACTCCTCGTCGTTGACGGCACCGTCGCATTCACCGGAGGCGCCGGCGTCGCCGACTGGTGGTACAGGCCCATGCGCGGCCGCCCGACGTGGCGCGACACGATGGCGCGGATTGAAGGGCCGGTTGCGGCCGCGATGCAAGGCACGTTTGCCGAAAACTGGCTCGAAACCTGCGGTGAGATCCTGACCGGCCCCCGCCACTGGCCCGCCCTCCAGCCCGCCGGAAACGCCGGCGCGATGCTCGTGAAGAGCTCGCCCTCCGATCGCGCGACCGCGTCCCGCGTCGTGTTTCAGATGCTGATTGAGGGCGCCGTGACGTCAGTCGACATCGCCACGCCGTACTTCCTGCCGGACAGGGCCTTTCGCCGCGCGCTGGTGCGCGCGGCACGCCGCGGCGTCCAGGTCCGCGTGGTCGTTCCAGGCCGTCACACGGACCAGCGATGGGTACGCCTGGCAAGCCGGCGCATGTATCGGGAACTGCTCGAAGGCGGAGTCCGGATGTTCGAGTACCGGCCGGCGATGACACATGTCAAGGCGGTGATGGTGGACGGCGTGTGGGCGATGATCGGCACGACCAACATCGACAATCGATCGTTCGAGCACAACGACGAGCTGAACGTCGCCTTCCGTGAGCAGGGCGTGACCGCCAGACTTCGACAGGATTTCGAGGCTGATCTTGCGGCGAGCGACGAGGTCACGCTCGATCTCTGGATTGCCCGCCCGCTGTTTGAGAAGGTGGTGGGACCGGTCTGCTGGATCCTCGAACGTCAGCAATAGCTCAATGCTCGCCCCTCGCACCGGTCACGAGCAGTTTCTGTTGGGTAGCACCGAGAATCTTCGTGTCCGACCGTACCTCCGCACGAAGGACGTACTCTCCCGCCGGAAGGCTCCTGAACTCGATGGTGTGAAGACGCTTCTCCTTTTCGCCATCCAGTTCCATTTCTGACGACCGGTAAAAATCCTCGCCGTCTGCCTCCACGAACAGCGTGCGGTTGCTGGGAGCAGGCTCCACAGCGACGATGAACGGTACCGTGGCTGGAGCTGCCCAGAATTGGCCGCGCAATCGAATCTCGACGACCTCCTTCGCGGGCGACGACACGCCGGAAAGCATTGCAACGACGAGGACGGCTCCGATAGAGATTGCGGTGCGCACGGCCCTGACCCTCCTGCCGCCGTGCACCGTGCAAGTACACTGCCGCTTTTTATTTGTCGATGGCAGCCGTCCACAACCTGAGCTGATCCTCCGTCATCGCGCCACGCGGCTGCTTCCGGGCGTCTTCGTACCCCCACTCGTCGACGTCAACGAGGTACTGGGCACGCGACAGCAGCGTGCCCTGACACACCTTGCTGTCCCGCGTCGGCACATCCAGCTCGGCCTGCAGCCGATTCAGCAGGTCCTTGATCACACCCGACGGAATCAGCGCACGCTCGCCGGGATAGATGAACCCGAAAAGCACCAGATGCGCGAGAAGCACGCGCCAGTTCGACCCGAAGCGGCGTACGAGCCGCTCCCAGTTCAGAAGGCCGCTGCAGTGGCGAAACAGGTGCGCCACGTCGGCGCCGTCGTAGCGCTCGCGCTCCATGATCATCGACTTCGACCAGATCATCTCCTCGGCGGGACAGAGCTTGACGGGCGCGCCAAGCACCTCTTCGCCGACCGCGTGCGCGAACCAGTCGTCATCCACTTCCGCGACGGCGTTGCCGGAACTGAAGATCACGTCGATGAACTGATCGGCGTGGTGCGCCTTGGCGAGCCAGTGGGTGAAGGCGATCTCCGTCTTGAACCCGGCACGCTCGAGCACGTCGAGCACGCGCTGCACGTCGCGCGGGCGCACGAAGATGTCGAAGTCCTTCGTCGTGCGGGCGATCCCGGCGTAGTACTGGAACGCGTAGGTGCCGCCGACCATGTACGGCACACCGCTCCGGTTCAACATGTCCAGCGCCGTGCGATAGAGCTCCGCCTTCTCCGGCGTCGTGAGTAACGGGGCTTCGGTGTGGATCACGTGTCTACCTCGTCAAGGTAACGTGCAGGTTTCACGCCGTTTTGACTACCGGCTGTGCGAGCGGTTCTGTAGCCGTTCGCTCCGGCATCTCGTCGTCGAGCGGCAGCTCGACAACCAGATACGGCGGTCGATCGGGATTGAGGCGCGCCATCAGCGGCATCGCCACGTTGTAGACCGGCACGCCGGCGGACGTGCGGCCTTCAGCTGTGCCGCGATGAGCATGGCCGTGAAACACCGCGCTCACGCGATACCGGTTGATAGGCTCCTCGAGGCGGCTCGATCCAAGGTACGGAAAGATCTCGTGCGGCTCTCCTTCCACCGTGCCTCGAATTGGCGAGTAGTGCAACAGCGCCACGCGCCTCGTCGTCCGCAGCCGCGCCAGCGCCGATTCCAGTTTCAGCGCTTCGTCGATCGACTCCTGCACGAACAGCTTGGTGGCACGTTCACCCCACGGTCCGAGGACTCCACGTCCAAACCCTCCCATGAACCCCTTGACTCCCGCGAAGCCGACGCCCTCCACTTCCGTCGCCTCACCGTCCAGTACCGCGACGCCGGCATCAGAAAGGATTTGTCCGATCTCGACCTCCTTGCCGGCCTCGTAATCGTGATTGCCAAGCACAGCAATCACCGGGATGGTGACAGACGAGGTGAGCTCCCGCGCGAGGACGCGCGCTTCCTCGGGCAGACCGTAGTCGGTGAAATCGCCACACAACAGCAGAACGTCAGCGGTGTGACTGATTTGTGCGAAGAGCTGGTGGAACGTGCCCTGAGACGTCTTGGACACGTGGATGTCGCCGATGGCTGCGATTCGCAGATGACGGCGGCTCGAAGGTGTTGTGTGTTCAGGCATCATCACGTGCGGCGGCCTGGCTTCCAGGACGCCGCGCGTGATGGGCTGTACTCAAAGGCAGGGCCAGAACCCTCTACTGCTGGGACCGTCGTCTTTCACGGCGGTCGCCCTGCTCAGCTTGGAGCTGCTTGAGCTGCGTCTGCTGCTCAGCCGTGAGCACTGACAGGATTTCGTTGCGCATGCGGTCCTGCAACGCCTGCATCTCCTGACGGTTTCTTTCGCGGATGTCCCGAATCCGATCCTGCTGCGTCTGGGTCAGATTGAGCGACGCGAGAGGAAGTCCGGCCAGCGGCCCGCCGCCGGGGCCGCCGCGTCCTGGACCGCCCGATCGAGGACCCTGCGCCACCGCCGGACCGACCGCCAGTGCCGCAAGTACCAACACCGCCGCGATTCTCTTGAATCGAACCATGAATGCCTCCTATGGTTCGTTGGACGAGACGGCGGTGACCGCCGCGCGTCCAAACTGTGAAGAATCTATGGCAGACTCCGGCACTCCATCAGGGGTGCCCTACGATTAGTGCTGTCGAATGCCCTCTCAGACGCAGCCGCCGCCGCACATTCTCGTCGTCGAAGACGAAGCCAACATCCGCGAGCTGGTGTCGCTGCATCTGCGTCTCGAGAATGCAGTCCCTGTTGAAGCTGGAGACGGAAACGCTGCGCTCGAGCTCGCCCGCCAGCGCCGTTTCGATCTCGTCATCCTCGACCTGATGCTGCCGGGCCTCGACGGCCTCACGGTCTGCCGCGCCATCCGCAAGGAGTCGTCGAACAAGGGCACGCCGATCCTGATGCTCACCGCCCGCCGCGAGGAGAGCGACAAGGTGCTCGGGCTCGACTCGGGCGCCGACGACTATCTGGCCAAGCCCTTCGGCGTTCGCGAGCTGATGGCCCGGGTGCGGGCACTGCTCCGGCGCACCGCATCGCGTGAAACGCCTGGCGTGCAGTCCACCGGGCCAATCGTCTATCGACACATCGAGATCGACCCTGCGCGGCGGCGCGTACTCGTTGGCGCACAAGAGGTGGATCTCACGTCGAACGAGTTCCAGCTGCTGTCCGTGCTGCTGTCGAGTCCGGGGATCGTGTTCAGCCGCGAAGCGCTCCTCAGCCGCGTATGGAATGACGATACGTTCGTCACGGTGCGCAGCGTGGACACGCTGGTCAAGCGCGTGCGCAAGAAGATCGAAGCTGACCCGGCAGAACCGGATGTCATCCTGACCGTCTGGGGCACGGGATACAAGGCCGCCGATGTCGCCTGAGCGCCCGGCGACACTCCTCGGTGTGACCTGGCAGAAGAGCCTCTACTGGCGAATCGCCCTCGGTCTCTTCGCCTTCGTTGCACTGATGCTGGCTGCCGAAGGCGCTCTCTTCCTGTGGGTCTCGGAACGGCTTGCCAGGACGATGCCCGCGCGAACGCCACGTCTGCTGGCCGCGCTTGTGGCGCAGGACGTCGGTGACGCGCTCACTCGTGATCCGGAGCTGAAACTCGAGGAGTACGTGCGTGATCAGTACAAAGGCGTCGCGCAGACATTCTTCATCGCCCTGCGGGACGGACGAATCGTCGCGAATCACGACGACGTGCCGGCGGAGGTCGTCGCCGCGTTTCGCACGGATGTCATGACCAGCCGGGCAGGACGGAGACGCGGACGAGGACCGGGCGAGTGGTCCCCCGATCGCCCGGGCGAATGGCCTGGGGAGCGACCCGGTGAATGGCCGGGTGGACGGCCGCCGGGTGGACGGCCACCGGGCGACTTCGGACCACCGCCCCCCTTCCGCGGAGGCGGACTCGGCGATCGACCATTCGGCGAGATGGCTCCGATCTTCGTCGGTGGCACGCAGGCGGGCCGTGTGGCCATCTGGACGGAGGACAAGCCCTTCTGGAGAACCGTCAAGCAGCAGGGGCCGCTGATGGCGGTGATTGCCACGGGCATCTTTGGCGTCGGGACCGGCCTGATTGCACTGGTCGTCTTCGGCCCGGTGCGCCGCCGGCTGAAGGACGTGCAGAGGGCGACCGAACGTCTTGGCGGCGGCGACCTCTCGGCGCGCGCGCCGGAGCACGGCGGCGACGAGGTGGCTGCACTGGCCCGATCGTTCAACCAGATGGCCGACGAACTGGCCCGGCGCGCCCGTGAGCTCGAGACGTCGGATCGCACTCGCCGTCAGCTGATGGCCGACGTCTCACACGAGCTGATGACGCCGCTCACCGCCATGCGCGGCTATATCGAGACGCTGACGATGCCTGAACTGCAGATCGATCCGCAGACACGCCAGCGCTACATGGGCATCGTCACTGACGAGACGCATCGGCTCGAGCAGATCATCGGTGACCTGCTCGACCTTGCGCGCCTCGAGGGCGGCGGCATGACCCTGCGGCGCGATCGCGCGGACATCGCGCAGTTGTTCAACCGCGTCGCCGAGAGGCACGAGCGGGAATTGACCGATCGCGGGATCACGCTGACGGCGCGTGTCGATGGCGAAGCGCGATCGGTAATCGCCGACGCGGATCGACTGGAACAGGCGCTGCAGAACCTGGCGGCCAATGCCATCCGCCACACCCCCGAGACCGGCCAGATCCGGCTGACCGCGGAGAAACAGGGCGCGGAGGTCGTGCTCACGGTCCGCGACAACGGCCCGGGCATTCCCTCCGAGCACCTGCCGCTGATCTTCAACCGGTTCTACAAGGCCGACGCATCGCGAAAGGCCGCTGGCGGCGGCAGCGGTCTGGGCCTGTCTATCGCCAAGGCGATCGTCGAGCGCCACGGCGGCACCATCAGTGCCCGTAACGACGACGGCGCGGTGTTCGAGATACGTCTGCCGTCCTCAGAGACGGACGACGCGAGCATCATCAAGGCGTAATCCGCCTGATTCACACCGCCCTCCTGGCCCCAGATAAGTGATGAGGCTTGGTACGTCCGTTGCTCTATCTGAACCAGGATTTCACTGGAGGGCGTTCTTGCGAGCTCCACTTTTCCTCGTCGCCACTGCCGCCGCCTCGACTCTCTCCCTGGCAGTTACGACAGATGCCCAGGTCCGCGTCGCGCCGGGCCCGAGAGTCGCCGTTTCCCGGCCTGTCGTCGCCTCGCGACCGGTCGTCGTCTCGCGGCCGACGGTGTTCATCGGTGGCTACTACTATCCGACGCTGTATCGCGCGTCTCTCCTGTACAACCCTTGGTATCCCGGATTCTACGGGTCCGGGTTCTACGGGCCTGGTTTCTACGGCCCTGCGTACTACCAGTACCCAATCTATGGTCGCGGGCGGTACGGCCAGGCTGGATCGGTACGGCTACAGATATCGCCGCGTCAGGCGGAAGTGTTCGTCGATGGCTATTACGCCGGCACGGTGGATGATTTCGACGGGGTCTTTCAGCGGTTGGAGATCGAGCCTGGCGAACACGAGATCGAGATCTATCTCGAAGGGCATCGGTCCTTCACGCAGCGGTTCTACCTGCAGCCTGGCAAGTCGTTCCACATCAAGCATTCGATGGAGCCGCTCGGACCCGGCGAGGCCGCTCCAGCGCGTCCCAGCGGCACGGCATTCACCGGTCCGGCCCCAAATGACGGTGGACCCGTTCCCGGTGCACGCGGCAGTGGCACTGGTAGCGGCGCTGGTACCGGAGCCGGCCGCGGCGGGCCCGGCGAAACGGCAGGCCGCCGTGGCGGCGGCCCGGGGGGCCGGGGTCGCGCAGGTGGTGCGGCGGAAGGATTCGGCTCGCTCTCACTACGCGTGCAGCCGGCCGACGCTGAAGTGCTGATCGATGGCGAACCGTGGCAGGGCCCACAGGGCGACGAGCCGCTCGTCATCCAGCTGGGCGCCGGAACGCATCACCTCGAGATTCGGAAAGCGGGCTATCGCAGCTATCTCACCGACATTCCGCTCGGGAACGGTCAGTCCAGGACGCTGAACGTGTCGCTCACGAAGCAGTGAGTCTCGCTGACAAGACAGTCGTGTCCGGCTTCAGCCGGACCTCCGGCTATTTCACCGCGGCCTTGCATTCGAAGCTTGCCGCGTCGTTGATATCGCCCTTGCCTTTGTAGACGGCGAACTGCGGGTAGGCGCACAGTGGACGCGTACGCTCCACCTTTCCTGCCTGCATCCGCGAGGCGGGAATCACTGCGGGCGCTTTTCCCGTCGTCACCCATCGATCGAGCTCGCTGACGAAGTCGAACGCCGTCACGCCTTCCCCGCCGCCACAGTGACCCATACCGGGGACCATGAAGAGGCGGAGCGAGTCGTTGGCGGCTCGGCCCGTTTTCGCGCGCACGGCGTCGTAATAACTGATCGACGCGCGGGCCGGAATCCCGGGATCGCTCCAGCCGTGATACATGAGCAGTCTGCCGCCGCTGCGGAAGAACCGCGACAGATCGGGATTGTCAGCGTCCAGCTGCTTGTGTTCGTCCACGGCCGTCAGCGAATAATCGCCATCGAAGTTGAGCGTGCCGGGATCCCAGCTCGGGTTCTTGAAGACAACATACTTGAAGAGATCCACGGCATAGCCGACCGGCGCTGGCGTCCAGCCGCCTTCCGATCCGAGCTCAAGCCCGGGATACGCAGGGGTGCCGGTTCGGGTGTTCCTTGCGCCCGAGTAGACCTTCTGCGCTGCCTCGACCTGTGCCGGCGTCAGGCAGTCCGCGCCCGCCTCCGCTGACGGCCCAGCGGAACACGCCAGCACCTTCGGGTCGAAACGGCACGACATCGGGTTCTCGAGAACACCGTCCTTCGCGCCGTCGTTGCCGTCGCAGGCCTCGACGACCGCCTTGTGCAGAAGCAACAGCTTCTCCCGGGGAATCGTGCCCGCAGGATTCTTCGTCATCGCCTGCGAATACCAGATCTGGCCGAACGCGAGGTTCAGCCCGTGAATCGCCGCGTCCCCTGCGATGATGCCGTCGAAGTCGTCCGGATACTTCTGCGCCGCCGTCAACGCCTGACGGCCGCCCGTCGAGCAGCCGTTGAAATACGAGAACTTCGGCGCCGCGCCGTAGAAGCCATCGATCACCTTCTTCGCGGCTGCCGTCGTTTCGTGAATCGCGCGGTGCGCAAAGTCGGTGAGCACGTCCTTGTTGACCGTCGCGTTCTGCGCCCCGCCCGTGTGACCCGTATCCGTCGACGCAACGACGTAGCCGGCAGCCAGGGCCGTCGCCATCGCCGCGTAGCCAATCGAGCCCGCCCATGCCCCGTTACCCACCACCTGCAGCTTTCCGTTCCAGCCCGCCGATGGCAGCCACACTTCGGCCTTGATGTCGGACTGCGGCGCCGGCTTCAGCGTCACCGCGACCCGGCAGAACGCCGGCAACGACGCGAAGGCATTGCCGCCCCCGCGGCCGCCCCGCCCAGGCTGCGTGAACGCACCGGCCGCCACGATCTGAGCCGTCGTCACCGTCGTGTTCGGCACGGCCAGCGAGGCCAGGCTCTCGCACGTCGCGGCCCCTGCGACACCGGGCACAGCCATCAGCGCTGCCATCAGCGCCACTGTCATGACGACACGTTTCATGCGGCTCTCCTGCGCGAGGAATGGTAGCCCATGGTGCGCGTGGTACCCTGATCGAATGCCAGACACGTCGGGACCCCTGCCTGTAAGCCTCAAGCGAAGACGATGGATTACCGCCGGCCTGCTGCTGGGAATGAGTCTCGGCGCGCTGGAAGCCACCGTCGTCAGCACCGCGATGCCGACCGTCATCTCGACGCTCGGCGGCCTCGCGCATTACAGCTGGGTGTTCTCGGCGTACCTGCTCACGTCCACCGCGTGCGTGCCGATCTGGGGCCGGCTTTCGGATCTCTACGGCCGCCGCCGCATCTATCTCCTCGGCGTCGCCATCTTCCTGGTCGGCTCGCTGTTCTCGGGCTGGTCGCAGACGATGGTGCAGCTGATTCTGTCGCGCGCGCTGCAGGGCCTGGGCGCGGGGTGCATCATCCCGCTCAGCATGACGATCGTGGGTGAGCTCTACACGTTGGCGGAACGGCCACGCACGCAGGCGGTCTTCAGCGGTGTCTGGGGCGTGGCGTCGATCGCCGGGCCGCTCGTCGGCGGCTACATCACCGACTTCCTGAACTGGCGCTGGGTCTTCTTCCTGAACCTGCCGTTCGGCCTGCTTGCGGCGGTCGTGATTGCCGCCGCCTATCCGCCATCGCGCCGCACGACTTCGGTACAGGTGGACTGGCTGGGCGCCGCGCTGCTCTTCTCAGGCATCAGCGCGCTGCTGATTGCGCTGGGCGACCAGACGCCAGGCGGCGTCTGGTTGTGGGTGGCTTCGACGGTCGTGCTGCTCGGTGGCTTCCTGGCGGTCGAACGGCGAGCCCCGGAACCGATCCTGCCGCTGGACTTGTTCCGCACAACGCTCATCGCCCGATCGCTCGCGGTGGTGTTCCTGGTTGGCGTCGCCCTCTTCGGCGCGATCGCGTTCATCCCGCTCTTCGTCCAGGCGGTTCGAGGCGGTACGGCCACGCAGGCCGGCCAGGCCATCACCCCGCTGTTCCTCGGCTGGGTGGTCATGTCCATCGTCGGCGCGAGAGCGACGGTGCTGCTCGGCTATCGCACCGTGTCCATTACCGGCAGCGCGCTGATGACAATCGGCTTTCTCGGCCTGACGCTGGTGGACGACACCTCGCCGGAATGGATCCTGCTCACGAGCTGCACGGTGATCGGAGCTGGCATGGGCACGCAGATGCTCTCGCTGCTCCTGGCCGTCCAGCACGGGGTCGATCGATCGCGCCTGGGCATCGCCACCGCGCTCAACCAGTTCTCACGAAGCGTGGGCGCGGCCATTGGCGTGGCAGCGATGGGTGCGATCCTCGCCCGCGGGATCGCGGGCCTGAACGTGCCCGGGGGCGCGGACGCGCTCGCGGCCGGGGCCACGGCGCTCTCGGGGCCGATGCGGACGCAGTTCGCCGCCGCGCTGCACAGGGTGTTCGTGACGGGTGCGATCGTGTCGATGGCCGGCCTGATTGCCACGCTGTTCCTGCCGGCTGTCGAGTTCGGCCGCGGCGTGAAGGCCTCCGCAGGCGAGCAGATGCTGCAGGCGGAGATGACGAACCTGGAACCCGAGGACGAGCCGGTGACGGTTCCGGAGTAAGCCGGCCGATACCAGCATCAGAACATCCGGCAGACGCAAAGCACTAGAATTCGTCTGCGATGACGCCTGCCGGATTCCGCCGGATCGCGCTCGGGCTCGACGGAGCCACCGAAGGCGCGCACCACGCCCATCCCGATTTCCGCGTCGGCGGTCGCATCTTCGCCACCCTCGGCCATCCGGATCGTTCCCACGGCATGGTGAGTCTCACCCCAGAGCAGCAGCGTTCCCGCGTGCGTGTGTCACCAGAGGCGTTCAGGCCGGTGAACGGCACATGGGGAGAGCAGGGAGCAACCCTTGTGCGCCTCAGCGCGGTTGACGAAGAGACTCTCGGTGACGCGTTGACGCTCGCGTGGCAGAACGCCGTCGCGAAGGGGCCTTCACGGAGCGCGAAGGGCACGAAGACGTCGAAGACCAGGAAGACGAAGCGATGAGCGCCGAGTGAGATTCGCTGACAGGGAAGCACGATGGATCAACTGACGCGACGAGCGTTTCTGACACGTACCACGGCGGGCGCACTCGGCTGCTCGACTCTCGCGGCGCTGGCAGGCGGCCGTTCGCTGTGGGCTCAGCCGGCGGCCAGTCGACGGGTCGACATCCACCAGCATTTCGTATCGCCGTCGTTCCTCCAGCTGCTGACTGAGCGGAACGCGAAGACGCCGGTTCCAGGGCTTGCCGCCTGGAAGGGATATTCGCCGGCACGGGCGATCGAGACGCTTGATCGCGTGGGCGTCCAGACCGCAATGCTGTCGATCACCGCCCCGGGCGTCTGGTTCGGCGACTCGCAGGAGGCGGGCCGACTGGCGCGCGAGATGAACGAATACGCCACGGCACGCCTCGTCGGCGATCACAAGGGCCGCTTCGGGCTGTTCGCCGTGCTCCCGCTGCCTGACGTGCCGGGCAGCCTTCGCGAGATCGAGTACGCGTTCGACACGCTGAAGGCCGACGGCGTCGGGGTCCTCACCAGCTACGGGTCCGCGTTCCTTGGCGACGCGTCGTTCGCGCCCGTGCTCGCGGAGCTCAATCGGCGCAAGGCGATCGTCTACACGCACCCGACCGACTCGCCATGCTGTATGAACCTCGTCCCGGGCGCGGCCAATCAGATGCTGGAGTACCCGACCGACACGACGCGGACGATCGTCAGCCTGCTCGTGAGCGAGGCGGCGACGAAGTATCCCGACATCCGCTTCATCTTCTCCCATGCGGGTGGAACGATTACGTCAGTCGCGGGTCGAGTGCTCGGTCCGACGGCGGCCCCGGACGCCTTCTCCCGTCCCGCGGAGCCGAACTCGAGGCTTCACCATCTGCGGCGCTTCTATTACGACACCGCCGGCTCGGCAAATCCCGTGGCGATGAGCGCGCTCAAGACGCTCGTGCCCGTGTCACAGATCCTCTTTGGGACAGATGCGCCGTTCGTGGACGGCGCACCCCAGGTCCGCGGGATGCAGGCGGCCGGCTTCACAGCCGCAGAGCTCGCGGACATCGAGCGCGGGAACGCGCTGCGGCTGCTCCAGCGCAACGCCTGACGGGTTCAACACTGAAGCCTTCGGGAATTCGATGGACGATCAGGACGCCATTAATCAGCTCGAGTGGGAGAATCCCGGAAACTGGCTCGCCGGGATCTTCTACCGCGGCCGCCGCGACACGCGGCTGCTCGTACCGAAGCGCTCGACCCGGTTTGGCCCGTTCGTTCAGTCAGGACAGACAATCAACTTCAGCCATCGGAACGCCGGCTGGATGATGCTCGGGCTGTCCCTCGTCCCGCTCGGGTTCCTGCTGCTGTTCGTCCTGATCCAACTCTCCAAATGAAGAGGGCCGACCTGAACGGTCGGCCCCTCCGAACCCCGAACCCAGAACACGAACCGGGAAGCGAGCACCCCGAAGCGTGAACGAACTGCGTCAGTTCCTACTCGCAGGCCTCCGTGATGCAGATCGACTCGAGGGTCCGGCCGACCGGCGGAGCCGCCAGTCCCTGCGCGGTCATCAGCTTGCGGAGCAGCAGCCCGGCCTCAGGGTGCGCGATCGCGGACTGGACGCCGACGCGGACGAGGCCATCGGCGTAGTCAACGGCCTGCCACGTGTGCACGGCGAGCTTGCCGCCGCGGTTGTCGGTGTTGCCGTAGTCGCGCACGTCGAGCTTGGCGCCATGGTCGTACAGGACCTGGATGACGTCCGCGCGCCCCTTGTGCGCGGCACCGTGCATGGCGGTGCGTCCGGTGTCAGCCTGCGCGTTCACGTCGAGGCCGAGATCGATCAGGAGCTTTACCGCATCGAGCGTGGCCTTCGTGGACCATTCAGTCGTAATGCCCTCGACCCAGCCGACGCCGGCGGCTACGTGCAACGGCGTCACGCCGAGGATCGTGTTGATCTTCGGGTCCGCCCCGCGCGCCAGCAGCAGCTTCATCAGCTCGAGATCGCCGGACTGCGACGCCCGGAGAAACGCCGTGGCGCCGTTCTCGTCGAGCCACTGGTTCGTGAAGACCGTGCGCGTCTCACTGCTGTCCCTGACGCGATGGTTGACGTCGGCGCCCTTGTCGAGCAGGAGTTTGATGAACTCCAGGTGATCCATGTCGGGCTTACGGACCGGATAGTCGCCGTTCTCGATGTTGCGGTTGTCGGTGGCCAGATAGAGCGGACTCCAGCCGCCGGTGTTGGCCAGGTTGACGTTCGCCCCCTGCTCGATGAGATACGCCGCCAGCTTGTAGTAGCGGTTCTGCGTCGCCGCGAGCAGCGGACTCCAGCCGTACCCCGTGGTCTGGTTCACGTCGGCGCCAGCGGCCAGCAGCACCTTCACTGACTCGAGCGCGTTGGCGCGCGCAGCGTAGACGAGCGGAGTGATCTGACCACCGTCCGCCGCACCGCCGCCCCGTCGCCCGATGCCGGCCGCAACCGCCGCATCGTCCTGATCGACGTTCACGTCGTC